>Ga0233430_1001097_pt1 | contig 40856 bp, 46 predicted proteins | sample SI_118_April2016_2_FD_179883 | JGI IMG/M metagenome (GOLD analysis project Ga0233430, IMG submission 179883) | Seawater microbial communities from Saanich Inlet, British Columbia, Canada - SI_118_April2016_150_MG | ecosystem: Environmental > Aquatic > Marine > Inlet | place: Canada: British... | reverse complement strand
TGAAAAACTCCCCGGACTAAGCCGAGGGCAAGGTTTCGTAACGGATCTAATCAAAACACAAAAAATTTACAAAAAAGCAAAAGTTTTCGTCTGCGGCCCCGACGTCATGTACAAATTCGTTGTAAAGGAGCTATTAAACAAAGGAATCAACCCCGAAAACATCTATCTGTCCCTCGAAAAAAGAATGCACTGCGGAGTCGGCGTCTGCCAGCATTGCGCAATCGGCCCAAAATATGTTTGCAAAGATGGGCCAGTATTTCCATATTCATTCCTGAAAAGATACGGATATACGGATTAATACTAATAATACGGATGAATGAAAATATGCAAAACAAGAACAATAAATTGATATATCCTAACTTGTCGTTTAAAATTAGAGGGCTATGTTATGATGTTCACAATGAGATTGGGAGATATTGTAGAGAAAAACAGTATTGCAATCTACTCGAAAAGAAATTAAATGAAGCAGGTATAAAGTGTTGCAGAGAGCATACTATTGGGGATACCGGAAACAGATTGGATTTTCTTATTGATGACCGAGTTGTGATAGAGGTAAAAGCAAAAGATGTTATATCAAAAGAAGACTACTTTCAGACGCAACGATATTTACAAATTACAGGGATGAAACTTGGTTTTCTAGTCAACTTTCGTAGTAAGCTACTAAACCCAAAAAGAATAATAAAAATAAATACTGATGTCAGAAAAAAGTTCATTGAGTAATATCCGCATAATCCGCATTCATCCGCATATCAGCATTTTATTAAATTATGAACAAAAAAATTACAATCGGACTGTTCTCCTTAACCGGTTGCGAGGGCTGCTACTTTGCCGTGCTCGATCTCCGCGAGAAGTTTTTAGAATTGAAAAATAAAGTTGAATTTAGAAATTTCCGACTGTTCGAGGACGCAGAACACTTTCCAAGTGAACATTATGACTATGCATTTATCGAAGGTAGCCCAATCACAGCAGACAATATCAAGCGACTAAAACAAATCAGAAAACACAGCGATAACCTTGTCGCTTTTGGCGGTTGCGCTCACATGGGCGGAATCTACCACATGAAAAAATACACTAACAAAGAAAAGGCCTTTAATCATGTCTACGGCAATAACAAAGGAGTTGACAATATCGATGTTCAACCAGTAGAGAAACTTGTAAAAGTTGATTACGTTATTCCCGGCTGCCCAGTAACTCCAAAGGAGTTTCTCCAATTCATCTACAAAACAGTACTCGGCGCAAAATTTAACATCACCCAAAACCCAGTTTGCTACGAATGCCAATCACAAGGATATAAATGCGTGCTTATGGCTGAGAACCAAGTCTGTCTCGGCCCAATAACCCAAGGCGGCTGCGAAGCAATCTGCCTCAAATCAGCACAAGGCTGCTGGGGCTGCCGCGGACTCGTCGAGGACGCAGAAGTCGACAATCTCCTCAAACTACTAAAGAAAAACTATACCGACAAAGAAATTAGCAAGTTTTTCGAAGTATTCGGAGTAAAAGAACTAATAAAAAAATAATATTATGATCGAAGAAATCAATGTTGATACACAAGAACTGACTACTAAACCAAAAAGATCAAAAACCTGGCTCTGGATTTTAATTGCCATCTTGATTACTTTAGTGCTTGTCGCAGGTGGTGTTATTACTTATAAAATTTTAATTTTTGATAAACTACTAGAGACCAATGCCGATCTTGATGGTCAAATTAAACAATACGAAGAACGACTGAAAACTCCCGATGTAAGCGGTGGTTTATTAAGTCAAGTTACATCTAATGCAATTGTATTTAATAACCAGTTGTATTGGGGCGATACTGGCTATGGCAATAAAGATATCAAAATATATCAATTAGAACTTGTAAGACTGGATGCTCCAGCTAAAGTTGAAGTGGTTTACGATTCTAGTCGAGATAATAAAATTCAAAATCTCAATGAGGATAAGGATCGTTACGTCTCTGAATTCAAAGTTATTGATAATCAATTGTATGCAATAATTAGAGGGGATATGGCGCATGGGGCATTGATAAAAATTAATGATTACAGTAGTGAAAATATCTTTATCTCATACGGTCCAGATATAATAAAAAAGGGAGAAAAAACATTGATTACATCAAGTTCGGGAGAAGCGTGCGTGGCTGATGGTTCTTATTATTTATATGACAGCTCAAAAAAACAAGAGTCAATAAACAAGTTACTTAATTGGAATGAAGATTGTGGAAAAGGATTAATTGTTTTAGGAAATGACAATGATAATTTTTATTTAGCTGATTTTGATGACTCTGCGTTAGAGATTAATGATAATAAACATCAGCTTCTAAAATTCTATAAAGTCGCAATTCAAGTTAATGCCAAACAAATTGAGATTGAACAAACAGATCTTCCTCAATTAATTCTCGAAAGCCCAAACTACATTTTCTCACCCACAAACTAACATTAAATATCAACCCGTTTGTAGATTTGAAATGCATTCGCGTCATTCGCATGTTTTGTCTTATTCGCATCGCTACAATATGAAAACAATCAAAATAAACCACATAGCCAAAACCGAAGGCCATTTCAGTTTCGTCGGCGCACTTGTTAATCAAGACTTCGCCCACGCGCGCCTCGAGACAGAAGAGGGAGCTCGACTCATTGAAGGAATCCTACTTGGCCGAAAATACTACGAAGCACCAATCGTGACCTCGCGTATTTGTGGTATCTGCCCGATTGTTCATAATCTAACATCCTGCAAAGCGCTAGAAAACGCACTCGAGATAAAAATCAACCCAGAAATTACACTACTTCGAAAATTATTAATAAACGCACAGTGGATTCACTCTCACTCACTACACGCCTTCTTCCTGTCCTTCCCGGACATTATCGGTGTCAGCAATAACTTCGACTTCGTAAAAGATTATCCAGTCGCAAGCAAATACGCACTCGATGTCCGTGATTTCGGAGTGCAACTGTCGAGAATTATTGGGGGTAGAACCGTTCATCCTATAAATTCAGTCGTTGGTGGCTTCAATGTCGAACCAAATGCTGAGGAACTAGCAGATTTAATGGAAAAAAATGAAGAAATCCTCGCAAAAGCAGAAAAACTCTTCACCTTTGTCACAAAAAACAAATTACCGAAATTTGAAAATCCAGCGAACTATACTTCACTCACAAACAAAGACGAATACTCAATTTATGACGGAAAAGTTCACTTTTTCGACAGCAAAGAAAATATCACAACCGAAAAGTTCCTTCTCGAAATGACAGAACAACTTTTGCCCTATGAAAAAGTAAAAAGAGTCTTCCACGAAGATCGTGTCGTTCTTGTTGGAGCACTTGCCAGAATAAATAACAGTTTTGACTACCTAAACCCCCGAGCCAAGAAAGCCTGGCAAAAACTTAAAGTCCAGCTACCGGTTTTCAATCCTTTCTACAATATCTGGGCCCAAGTCGTAGAAATAATCCACAATATAGAAGAAGTCCAAAAACTCTACGCAAAATACACCGCAATTCAGAAACCAAAACTAAAAATACCATTCAAACCAACCGCTGGCAAAGGATTTGCTGTAATGGAAGCACCTCGCGGCATTCTCTACCACCAATACGAGCTAAATGACCAAGGAACGATCATCCACACCAACATTATCTCCCCAACAACCATCTTCCTAGCCCAAATGGAACGCGACCTCGAAAAATTCCTCCTCAAACACGCCAAAACATCAGATAAACGACGCGAACACCTGATTAAAACTCTAATTCGCGCTTATGATCCATGTATCAGTTGCGCGACACACTAACTTTCCTCTTTTATCATCCTATTCGAAAGTGAATGGTTCTCCGCTTTTGTCATCCCGACCGGAACGGAGTGGAGCGGAGGGATCTAAAAGCGGGATACCCATGTTCTATGCATGATATACACGAAGCAGATAAAATATTTAAATTAGTTTTGCAAAATGCAAAAGATAATAATTTATCAACAGTTAAACAGATAAATATCAAACTCGGCTCAGTAATCGAACACGGAGCCGACATAACCGCCGAAAATCTCGAATTCAACTTGAAGATGTTATCCGAAGGCACAATCCTCGAAGGTTCCACCCTCAACATCGAAAAAACCGACGGCAATTCCTGGGAACTCATCTCAATCCAAGGCGACTAAAGCGATTACACTCACAACTCATTACTCACCACTCACTAACCTATGAAAAAAATACCTTCCACACTAAAAAACAAACGCGTCTTCCTTCGCGTCGACTTTAATGTCCCCGTGAAAAAAGGAAAAGTAATGGATAATTATAAAATGTCACGTGCTTATCCAACTATAAAATTACTTCTCAAACAAAAAAATCAAATAATCATAGCCTCTCATCTTGGACGTCCGGAAGGCAAAGTGATTAAAGAAATGTCGCTCAAACCAGTCTTTAATCATTTCAAAAAAGATTATCCAAAAGTAAAAGTGTCATTTATAAGTGATTATTCGAAAGTCGACTCCTGCAAATCTCAAATAATCATTTTAGAAAATCTCCGATTTTATCAGGAGGAATACGACAACGACAAAACTTTTGCCAAACTACTTTCTCTAATGGCTGACGTCTATGTAAATGAAGCCTTTGCTTTTTGTCATCGTCCAACCGCCTCAATGGTCGCAATAACTAAATATCTACCAAGCTACGCTGGCGGAAACCTTATCCATGAAGAAAAATACCTAGAGAACGCCCTCCGTCCCAAAAAACCAGCAATTCTCATCATAGGCGGATCAAAACTAGAAACCAAAGAACCAGTTGTCAAAAAATTCCTACCAAAGTATGACAATATATTGATCGGAGGCATTTTGGCCAACACTTTTCTGTCAGCAAAAGGCTATACTCTTGGTTCATCCCTAGGCCTGGATAAATCTGATGTCCAAAAAGCCAAAAAAATGCTAAAATCAAAAAAAATCATTTTGCCAATCGATGTTATAGTGACCGATAAAAAGACAAAGAAGAAGGTTCGAGTTGTTCAACTGGAAAGTGAAAAACAAATTTGCAATAAAAACGAAATGGTACTTGATATTGGGCCCCAGACCGCAACTTTTTACGCCTCACTGATTAAAAAATCCAAAACAGTTGTCTGGAACGGTCCCATGGGCTATTTTGAAGATGAAAAATTCAGAAACGGCAGTCTTTCTATTGCACGTGCGATCGCATCCTCAAAGACTACCTCAATTGCGGGAGGCGGGGAGACTATTCTGATAATTAATATGTCAAAAACCGAAAAACGATTCTCATTTATCTCAACCGGCGGCGGAGCCATGCTTGAATACCTATCCGGCAAAACACTACCCGGCCTAAAATCATTAAAATAATCTACGATATCTCCTGAATTTTTTCCTTTTCTCCGGACTTTAGTCCGGAATCAAACAGACAGTTCAAAACAAAGAAAATTCAACATAACAAAACATTAACTATATTAATATGAAAATAAAAAAAATCATCGCACGTGAAATTCTTGACTCCCGCGGAAACCCAACAATCGAAAGCAAAGTGATACTTACAAATGGAATAGAAGCCAAAGCAGGAGTTCCATCCGGCGCTTCAGTAGGAGCACACGAAGCACACAAAATCCGTGATGGCGGAAAAAGATATCTAGGCAAAGGAGTACTAAAAGCAGTCAAAAACGTTGACCTAATATCAAAAAAACTAAAAGGATTTAACATCAAAGACCAAATCAAAATTGACGAGGCAATGCTCGATCTTGATGGAACACCAAATAAATCAAAACTGGGTGCTAACGCCATTCTTTCTGTTTCTCTAGCCTGCGCACGAGCTGGATCTCTAGCCACAAAAAAACCTCTGTACAAATATATCCGTGACGTCTTCAATCTTGGCGAAAAAGGATACAAACTTCCTACTCCAACAATAAATATCATTAACGGAGGCAAACACGCCGACAACTCAATTACCGTCCAAGAGTTTATGGTAGTCCCTCACGCAACAACGATGAAAAAACGAGTCCAGATCGGAGCCGAGGTCTTCCACCATCTAAAAAAACTACTCAAAAAAGCTGGTCATCAAGTCCTAGTCGGTGACGAGGGCGGTTTCGCTCCAAATCTAAAGAGTAACGAAGAAGCAATCGAATTTATCGTAAAAGCAATTAAGGCGGCCGGCTACAAACCTGGAAAAGACGCATTTCTAGCATCTGACTTAGCACTCTCTGAATATTATGATAAAAAGACAGGAAAATACTCACTCAATGATAAAACTGGCAAGAAAAAAGTCTCAGCGGACGTCGTAATAAAAACAATCGAAGGCTGGCTCAAAAAATACCCATTTGTCTCAATCGAAGACCCACTTTCCGAGGACGACTGGTTAAACTGGGCAAAAATCACCGGATATCTAGGTAATCAAACTACAATTATCGGCGACGACCTCTTTGTAACAAATGTTGATCGACTGAGTTATGGAATTGAGAATGGAGTTGCAAACGGCATATTAATCAAACTAAATCAAATCGGAACACTCACCGAAACCATCGACACAATCTACATGGCGAAGCAAAATGGCTATAAAATTAGCGTTTCTCACCGCTCTGGCGATACTAGCGACACCTTCATCGCAGACCTAGCAGTAGCAGTTAATTCACAGTTTATCAAGACCGGCTCTTTATCTCGTAGCGAAAGAGTGGTAAAATATAATAGATTGATGGAGATAGAGGAGGAACTAAAAAAATAACTAAATTAATAATTAATACAAAAAACTATGGGAACTTTAGACGGGCAAATGGGAGGATCAACTAACAAAGAAACTCCAGCAGAATTATTAACACCCGAGCAACGAGCAGAAAGAGAAGAAGCAAAAAAAGCGGCACGAGATGAGGCAATGAGAAAAACTGGAACAATGATGCAAGCAATACGAGACGATGCAGAAAAACTTGGAGATGAACCTGAGGGCGAAGACTCAGCACCAGAAAAAGAATAAAAAGTAATATAAATAATACACAAAATGGAAAAACAAGGTCCATTAGTTTTGTTAATCCTAGACGGATGGGGACTTGCTCCGAAATCTCGGGGTAACGCAATTGAATTAGCAAAAAAACCGTATTTTGATAAGTATTGGAATCAATTTCCCCGTACTGAACTTTTTGCGCACGGTAAACATGTAGGGGTACCGGGAAACCAAGTTGGAAACTCTGAAGCCGGTCATATTAATATCGGTGCCGGGCGAACAGTCCTTGACGACGCTGTTGAAATTAGCAGAGACATAGATGACGGCCGTTTCAATAAAAATCTTGCAATTAATCAAACAGTAGAGCATGTTCAGAAAAATAACAGTAAACTACATGTCATGGGCCTAATATCAGACGGCCAGAGCCCTCATGCATCAATGAAACACCTTTATTCAATTATTGATCTAATTAATAAGAAGGGAATTAAAAAAGTCTACCTCCACCTCTTCACCGACGGCCGAGACTCTCCACCAATGTCATCTCTAAAAATTTTCAAACAGATAAAAAACAAAGTTGGCGCAAAAGCTGACATAGTAACAGTTATCGGTCGATTCTACGCAATGGACCGAAACAAACATTGGGAAAGAACAGAAAAAGCCTATGACTGCCTGATCGGTAAAAAATTCCTTCACTTCAATGACTACGAGGACGCCGTGATTCATTCATATAACAAAAAAGTAACAGATGAATTCATCGAACCAGCAGTCGTCTGCCAATCAAAAGAAAAATGCAACAATACCCGAATCGATCATGACGACGGAGTCATCTTCTTTAACTCTCGCTCAGACCGAGCTCGTCAACTTGCAAAATGTTTTGTTCAGAAAGATTTCAATAAAAGAAACAAAAAAGGGTTCATTAGAAAAAAATCATTAAAAAATGTTGCTTTTTGCGCACTCACAGATTTTGGTCCAGACCTCGATCATATTCTCACCGCCTATCCCTCTGCCGACCTAAAAGAGACCCTGCCAATGATTCTAGAACACAAAAGTCAACTCTTCATCGCAGAAACAGAAAAATACGCTCACATGACTTACTTTATCAACGGAGGATACGCAAACGCAGTAAACGGAGAGGATAGAATGAACATCGCCTCACCAAAAGTAAAAAACTACGCAAGTAAACCAGAAATGAGCGTCTATAAAATTACAAAAAACGTCACAACCGTAATCAATCAAGGAAAATACGAATTCATAGCAATTAATTTCGCAAATCCCGACATGATTGGTCACACAGGAGACCTAAAAGCAGTCGTCGAAGCAGTAGAGCACTGCGACAAATGTATAAAACAACTCGCAGACGCAGTTGCCAAGAAAAACGGCACACTAATCATCACAGCCGACCACGGTAACGCCGAGCGAATGCTTGACGAAAAAACAAACGAAGTCTGGACCTCTCACACAACAAACAAAGTACCGTTCGTCATTGTCAACGAAAATCTCCGCGGACTCAAACTCCAAAAATCCGGCACCCTAGGCCACATCGCCCCAACTATCTACGACCTCTACAACCTAAAAAATAATTCAAAAATACTAAACAAAAGCCTAATAGCCTAATAGTGATCTACTAAGCCCTATTTAGCCTTATTTAGCCCTCTTATTATATGAAGAATGTTCCTAAACCAGTCGCCCTAATTATTCTCGACGGATGGGGAGTCGCCCCAGAGTCAGAAGGAAATGGAATCACCCTAACCAAAACACAAAATTTTGATAAATACGTTGCAAGCTATCCAGCAATGACTCTTTTGGCGTCCGGCGAAGCGGTTGGGCTGTCCTGGGGGGAGATGGGGAACTCAGAGGTTGGGCATTTGAATCTAGGTGTAGGAAAAATATTCTATCAAAATTTACCAAGAATAAATAAATCAATCGATGACGAATCGTTCTTCGGAAACCAATCTTTTAGCGACGCGATTGATCATGTAAAGAAGAACAATTCAAAATTACATATAATGGGAATAATGAGTGAAGGTAAAATTCATGGTATAAACTCTCACTGCTACGCACTTCTCAAACTAGCAAAACAGCGCGGAATTTCCGAAGTCTATGTGCATGTTTTCCTAGACGGACGAGATAGCTCATACAATAGCGGAGAAGAGTTCATTCGAGAGCTTGAGAATGAAATGAAAAAACAGAAATCCGGAAAAATCGCATCAATGCACGGTCGACTATACGCAATGGATCGAGATAATAGATGGGAAAGAATCGAGAAAACTTATAATGTCATGACACTTGGCAAAAGCGATGAATATCACAAAAAGGCAGACGACGCAATAAAAGCATCCTACAAAAACAAAGTATACGACGAAGAATTCATGCCAGCCGTTATCGGCGCAGAGGGAAAACCCGTTGCAACTGTTGATGATAATGACGCAATAATCTTTTATAACTATCGAGCTGATCGAGCCAGACAAATCACCAAAGCCTTTATTCAAGATGACTTTGATAAATTTAATCGCCAGAAAAAAGTAAACAACCTGTTCTTTGTAGCAATGACAGAATATGAATCAGGTCTAAATGAACACATTGCTTTTCCAAAAGAAAAAATCAGAACATCATTACCAAAAATTCTAAGCGAAAAAGGATTCCGTCAATTACATATTGCAGAAACAGAGAAATACGCTCACGTAACTTTCTTTTTTGGCGGTGGAGTCGAAGAACCTTTTGAAGGAGAGGATCGAATTGTTATTCCGTCTCCTCGAGTTGCGTCATACGCAGAAAAACCAGAAATGTCTATCAAGGAAGTTACCCGCAGACTTAGTCAAGAAATACTTTCAGAAAAACACGATTTCATAGTTGCTAATTTCGCAAATCCAGATATGGTAGGGCACACAGGCGACGTAGAAGCCTGCAAAAAGTCACTAATCGCAACCGACAAAGCGCTTGGCGAAATTGTTGACCTTATTTTATCAAAAAATGGCCTAGCTTTCATCGTAGCAGACCATGGAAACATAGAAGAACTAGTTAACCTGCAAACCGGTGAGATGGACAAAGAGCACAGCACAAATCCTGTCCCATTTCTTGTTATCGGCAAAGAATTTGAAGGCAAGACCGTCGACGAGGTACAACTTGTTGGTAATGACCTAAGTCTCGTCCACCCAACCGGACTCCTCTCTGACGTCCCTGTAACAATCCTCAAAGCCATGGGAATAGAAATCCCAGAAGACATGACGGGCCGACCGCTAATTTAAGTTAAATGAGTTAAACAAGTTAAATAGGTTAAATTAGTTAAATCGGTTAAATCGGTTAAATAGGTTAAATATGTTAAATAAGTTGTGATTTATGGAAACGGATTTGCACACACTTTGGATATGGAAAGAGTCTCAGGATTTGGCTCAGATTATTTATGAAGAAATGAAGAAGGTTCATTGCGACTTTCCTCTGAAAAATCAAATTGACAGGTCGTCACAATCAGTCTGCGATAACATTTCGGAAATGTTTGGAGCATATTATTACAAGGTTAAACTTAATACATTGAGGATCTCCAGAAAAGAAGCCTATGAAACGATAAATCATCTTGAAAAAATAAAAAGAAGAAAATTAGTGTCAACTGAAACATCTGAGGCCCTTACAAACAGATACGGTCGACTCATTGCCGGAATCAATAATTACCTCAGATACATCGAAACAACAAAAAACAAAACAAGACGAAAAGGTACCGACGCAAATAATTTCACTCCACGCAAATTCAACAACTAATTTAATTCGTTATATTCGTTCAACTCATTTAACCCATTTAACTAATTTAACTCATTTAACCTATTTAACTTATTCCGTGTGCCAGAACTACCCGAAGTGGAAACAATCAAAAATGATCTTCAAGATAGAATAGTAAACAAGAAAATCACAAAAATCTGGATTGAAGACAGCTTTATAAAGAAAATCTCCCCAGAAATAGGGGAATTTCTTCGTTTGCTAAAAAACAAAAGCTTCCAATCAGTGAACAGACGAGCCAAGTTACTCTATATTGCCGTTAATGACGACCTATTTCTACTTATTCACCTAAAAATGACCGGCCAACTAGTCTATCAAGCCCAAAAGGGGGACTTAGTTGTCGGAGGACATCCCATTCTCAATGTCAATGACCTACCAAATAAATATACACGAGCATTTTTTCAATTTCAGGACAAAAGCTATCTCTTTTTCAATGACATTCGCAAATTTGGTTATTTGAAACTTGTAAACAAAGATGACCTACTACTTCAGCTCGCAAAAACAGGAGTCGAACCCCTTGATCCCGAATTTACACTAGAATATCTCAGAGAGATAATGAAAAAACGAAAAAATCTAAAAATCAAGACTTTTCTCCTCGAGCAAAAACTCCTAGCCGGACTTGGAAACATCTACGCAGACGAAGTCTGTTTCCTATCAGCAGTAAAGCCCATGAGACTCGTTAAATCAATAAAAAAACAAGAGCGCGAACTCTTATTTAAATATATAAAGTCAGTTATCAAAAAAGCAATCAAAAATCGCGGAACCTCATTCAACACCTACGTCGACAGCGACGGCAACACCGGAGGCTTTCAAAAATTCCTAAAAGTATACGGAAGAAAAGGCGAAACCTGTCTTCGTTGCAAAAAGGGAACCATCGATAAACAAAAAATCAACGGCCGCAGCTCCAGTTTCTGCCCAAACTGTCAAAAGTGAAATTTGAAAATCGATTGTGGTAAGACTTTTATCATCCCCCTTGTCATTTCGACTGGAGCAGAGCGGACGGGAGAAATCTATAAAGCGAAGCGTTGTGCTTAAATTAACCCATACTTTCAAGTGACGATATTCCGAGAGGATTAACCGGTTAACCTTACGATTAACTGCGACTTACTACAATTCCCCCTCCACTACATCAAAACCACATTCAAAACAACAATAACCACCCCAATCGCAACGCCAACCAAGATTTGCAACGGAGTATGCCCCAAACGCTCTTTAAGGTGAGGAATCTGCGCCGCCTGATCAGCTTTTAATGTGTGAATGATCTGATTCAACTCCTTTGCGTGTTTCCCAAGGATCATTCGAAATCCTGCAGCGTCACGAATGACAATTACAGCTAGAATGAGTCCAATCGCAAAAGCCGGACTGTCCCAACCCTGATAATAACCAAGTGCCACCGCAAGAGAAGTCACAAGTGCGCTATGTGAACTAGGCATCCCACCATAACTATTAAGATCACGCCAGCTAAACTGTCCCTTTACCGCGTCAATTATTAATTTAACAATCTGTGTTATAATAACAGCAATAATCGGCAGATAAATCAATTGATAATTCATACTCTTAATATTTGAATTTTCCTTCCTCTTTCCCCGGAACTTTAGTCCGGATGGCACCTTGTCCGATAAAATCAAAGGAAAATTCGTTATAATTTATTTTTAAACAATATGTTCTACATTTATTCAATTATTCTAGGCATTGTCCAAGGCCTCACCGAATTCCTCCCAGTATCAAGCTCAGGTCACCTTGTTATCTTACATAATATCCTAAATTTTAAAATTGAGCAAAATTTAGCATTCGATATTGCTCTCCATCTAGGTACTGCACTCGCCTTAATAATCTACTTCTGGCAAGACATAAAAAAGTACCTTATCGTCCTATTTAATTATATCTCAAGATCAAAAACAGTAGTAAAATCAGAAATAGACCTAGTTTTCAAGCTAATTATCGCAACTATCCCCGCCGTAATTGCTGGTCTTCTGCTCGAAGAGTATCTTGAAAAGATTTTTCGCAATGTCTGGGTAGTAGTTGTAATGCTAATAACAATCTCTCTACTGTTCTTTGTTGTCGAGAAATTCACAAAGAAAAAGAAACAAATCGAGCAGATCTCATTCTGGCAAGCCCTATTTATCGGCTGTGCACAGGTCCTAGCCCTTATCCCCGGTGTTTCTCGTTCCGGAATTACAATCTGTGCAGGTATGGGGACTAGTATGACGAGGAAACAGTCAGCTCGATTCGCTTTTTTAATAGGAATCCCAATCATACTAGGAGCCGGAATATACAAAATTTTCAAACTGGACTTTACAGCTTTTGATAATGAGTTAACATGGCTATTTGTAATAGGATTCTTAAGCTCTTTTATTTCAGGCTATTTAGTGATAAAATTCCTAATGAAATTCCTATCAAACCACAAATTAAACATTTTTGCCTGGTATAGAATAGGCCTAGCACTAATTTTAGCTCTTTACTTAATCCTGAAATAAATTAAATATGAAAATTGTCATTCTCGCAGGAGGAGGAGGCACAAGGCTCTGGCCACTTAGTCGCGAAAAACGGCCAAAACAATTTAGTAAAGTACTCGGCGATAAAACGCTATTTGAAGATACAATCCAACGGTTTCTCAGTGATTTTCCAATCTCAGAAGTTTACGTCTCAACAACAGAGAAACTCGCTCCGCAAGTGAAAATACTTTTCCCAGTAATTCCTGACGAAAACTATATCATCGAGCCAGAAAAAAGAAATACAGCCGCGGCGATGGGACTTGTGGCTGCCTATTTGTTTAATAAATTTCCAGATGAAGCAATTGCCTATATTCCTTCAGATCACCACATAGTTGACACAAAAAAATTCATTGATTCGATAAAATTGGCAGAAAAACTAATCGGCGAGACTGGTAGAATGCTCGACATCGCAATAACTCCAAATTTTCCAAGTACAGTTCTCGGTTACACAAATATTGGCGAACTATTCTGCAATGAAAACGGAATTGACGTTTATAGATTCAAGGGGCACACAGAAAAACCAGAATTCAATATCGCCCGCGATTATCTCGCAGCAGGTGACTATCTCTGGCACGCAAACTACTACATGTGGACACCGAGGAAGATTTTAGAATCTTTCGCTATTCATTCACCCTCTCACTACGAAAGCCTAACAAAAATAAAAGATTATTTCGTAATGGAAGGCAAGGCAGATGCAATAAAAGAAGAATTCTCAAAAATGGAAAAGATCTCATTTGACCGAGCCATAACCGAGAAAATAGACCCTGACAAAATGCTAATTATAAAAGGAGACTTCGGCTGGAGCGATGTTGGCGCCTTTGACGTCCTCTATAATGCAGGGCGAGCCGGCATAGACGAAAACAACAACCTTGCCCACGGCAAATGGGTCGGACTCAAGACCTCAAACTGCTATATCAACAACAAACAAGAAGAAAAACTAATAGCCACCCTCGGAGTAGACGATCTAGCTATTATCAACACCCCCGACGTAACCCTCATCTGCCCCAAATCCAAATCCCAAGAAGTCAAAGACCTCGTCAATCAACTATCCAAGGAGGATTTAGCCGATTATTTATAATTTAACACGATATACACTTTCAACCTATGAAGAAAAAACTACTATTCCTTGTCATAATTTTCGTTGTTGTCTTTTTTTATTACCAATCCGAAGTCAGCACACCTAACCACAACGACGCCGGTGAGAAACAGTTCGAAATAGCAAGCGGACAGGGGATTGGCGATATAGCCGACAACCTCGAAGAGCAAGGTTTCCTAGACAATAAACTGATGTTCAAAATCTATATTCAATTTAATGGTTACCGATCAAAATTCCAAGAAGGCAAATTTACATTAAAAACAGATCTAAGTATAAAAGAACTCGTGTCTGATCTAATAGAAACAAGACGAACATTCGAAGAGCAAGACATCGTTCTAATAGAAGGCTGGTCTATAAAAGAAATGGACGAGCACTTAACTAATACAGAAATCATCGAAAAAGGTTCACTAATCGATTATTTTGAAACCGTAAAAAACGAGGACTACGAGTTTCTTTCAGACCGAGAGCACAAGGACGACCTAGAAGGTTACGTCTATCCTGATACATACAGAATATATGTCGGCAGTAGCGTTGAAAAAATTGGAGAAAAAATGCTTGCCAACTTTGACTCAAAACTAACCGAGGAAATGCGAGATGTTATAAAAAAACAAGGGAAATCAATCTATGACGTCATTACCCTCGCCAGCATAGTAGAAAAAGAAATGTTCGGCTACGAAAACAGACGCATAGTCGCAGGAGTTTTTAATAACCGCCTAGAAATCGGAATGCCCCTCCAAAGTGACGCCACAGTCAATTACATCACAAAAAAAGGCATAGCAGCACCAAGTCTCGACGACATTGCCATCGAAAATCCATACAACACCTACAAAAACAGAGGACTAACCCCAGGCCCAATTTGCAATCCAAGTATCGAAGCCATTAAGTCTGTCATCTACGCAGAAGACACTGACTATGTCTACTTTCTCACAACAAAAGAGAATAAAATTATTTTCAGCAAAACCCACGATGAACATGTTGCGAATAAATTTAAATATTTAAAATAACCAAACGCTAAAGCGAGCCCTTAATAGCTTCCTTTAGCCCTATAAATTATGTTGGACAAAAAATTCTTCGACGCGATATTCAAACAAAACGCGAGCGACACAATCGCAAGACGGAAAATTATTAGTGAAAGCTCAAACGCGCTTCACTGGTCAAAACAATCTATCTTTGCGCTACAAAGAGGAAAAGTTACTGAAGCCAAAGAAATATTAGACGACGCAAAAAAAGCACTTATCAGCCTCAATGAACGATTTGGTAAAGATGGCAAACTCCGAACAGAAGGTAGCTGGAAAGCAGCAAACGAAGAGTATATGGAAGCAAAATTCTTCACCGATTTCATGAACGGCAAGAAAATAACAGGAATAAAAGAATTCCCAGTCCTGAGTGAAGAGTATTTAGGCGCCCTAAGCGACCTAACCGGCGAAATCGTCCGAATGATGATTCTCTGGACAACAAAGGGAGACATTAAAAAAGTAAAAGAAGCCGGCGAAATAATCCATGAAGTTCTTCACGAACTAATGCAATCAGATTACCGAGGCTACCTCCGAACAAAATTCGACCAAGCCAAACGAAACCTCCAAAAGAGCGAAAGCGTCCTCTACGACCTAAGCATCCGTGATCAATAGATTAACTATGTCATACTTCCTGAATACTCACTACTCACTACTCACTTAATCCATTATGAAACACTCAAGTAAACAATCAAACCGCGAAGAAGAATTCAGACGAGCCAATGACGATTACGTCCGAGACAAAAGACAACAGATGAAAGATTTAGGTTCCGAAGACGAAGATAAAAAAGAAAAAAAGAAAAAATCAAAAGGATTTTGTTGCGTTATTTTATTTATCGTTTTTGGCTTTGTTGGATACCTGATTTACTATTTCGTCGACAATATCAGAGAACCCGTCTACAATGACTTTCTAAATAAAAAAGACCAAGTCGAAAAACTAATCCCGCAAGGGAAAGAAGAACTCGAAAAGTCGATTGATCAGGGCGAAGACCTCTTTAACACCGCAAAAGAAAATATCGAAGATATTCAGGATGGGATCGAGAAAGCACAAGACACTTATGAGACTGGCAAAGAGTACTACGAACAAGGCCAAGAGATCCTCGACAAAGTGGAGGAACTAAAAGATAAAATTGAATAAATTATAAATAGAAAAAAACGGGCCATGATAGGTCCGTTTTATTTATTCACGATTAAAGAGTGGACAACCGCATGGGCCATCTGCTCCAGTTTCCTCTTCTCTCTTTACTTCTTGCACTTCGTTTCTCGGAGGCGCGAGTAGCTCGCATGGAACTTCGTATCGAGCTTTCATAAATAATGCAGGCTTAATCGTTGACGTGACGTACAGCTCATAACACTTCATTTGATCCTTTTCAGGTATCCAATCGCTTTGTGAGTTGCTGTAGCCAGCATGAGTTGTCTTGTCATTTACTCTGCACTTTGTTCTCTCCATCTTTCTATTTACAACATCTGTTCCGGCGACGAATTCATCTTTAATCCAGTAACAGTAATTTGTGTATGGGCTATTCACCAATTGAATATGCTGACCTGTAAATTCTGGATTTCGAGCACTCTGAGTGTGAGAACACCCAATCAAAACTACGGAGAGCATGCAAATCAATAAAAGTCTCTTCATTGTGATCCTCCTTTTCTATTGACTAAGTTGTCAATACTAAAATTTATCACAAATATTATATATTGTCAACATCAACTCTTTGTATGAAAAAAACGGGCCATGATAGGTCCGTTTTGAATTAATGAAAAGCTTCTTGTTAATCTCCCTTTTCCAGGTCGGGCTCGGGATGTTTCTCTGGCGGATACTCCAGGCAGGAAACCGCGACCCGAGCTCGCAGCGAGAATTTTCTTGATCGTTCTCTGTATGAGTAACTTGCAATCGTTACATCAGTACGACAGTACTGATAACATCCACCGGTAACCCCATCTCTTTTTACGTACCAATACGTTGTCGCATCTGCGTAATTCACGTTAAACGAGTTGAAATTATCCAGACACTTATTCTCTTCCATATACCGATGCACGGACTGCGTTTCGTTGTCGAACTCGTCCCTCACATAGAAGCAGTCACTGGAGATGGGACTCATGACGAGTTCACCAGTGATCATACCCACTTGAACTCCTTCGGAATCAAGGTGAGCACAGTTAAACGAAAAACTCACTGCCAACAGAATCAATAAAATGCGGGCCATCTCAACCTCCTTATCGATTGATTGACAAAATTGTCAATATATTAGTTTATCACATATATTAACCTTTGTCAATGGTTGCCTAATTTTACAAAAAACAAGCCTCATCAGCCTGTTTTTGTTTATCATAATGTTTAATACTACGCCAATTCATCTCGAAAGTCGCAAATTTTTTTTGTTTAAGACTACCTGCTATATTCCCGGACTAAAGATCCGGATGAATGCAAAAAATTCACTCCGATTCACTTCGATTTACCCTTCTTCATCTCAGGATGCGAATAATCCGGCTTCTCCTTCCCCTTATACATCTTTTTATTGAGCACGTAATACGTCTTCGCTATCTTATCAATAAACTTCGATTGCAACTGCTGACTCGCCATTTTTCTCTTAATTGGCTTTAACGACAATAGAAATGCAAGCAACCTACTCAACTGATCGTTTGTCCACAACCCAAAGTTATCAAAAATCAAATTTTGCAACTTTCCCTCATTAATAGCCGCCATTACAAATCTCTCAAAACTATCCTTTGGCACAAAACCAACCTCATCTCTTCTCTCCATCTTAATATCCTTTGTCGGACAGTACCGCGAGCAAACTCCACAACCAATACATCTTTCCGAGTCAATGTCAGGCTTCTTCTTACCATCTTTCGATTCCTTCATTGTAATAGCATCAACCGGACACTTCAAGGCACAAAGTCCACAACCACTACAAGTCTTATCCAAAAAATCAGCAAAGAAATTTGTATGAACCTTCATATTACTCCCGAGTTTCTTGTAAGCTAGTAACGCCTCACAACAACATCCACAACAGTTGCAAATAAATCCAACATTGTTCTGAACGTTGTCTCCAATTTGCACAAGTCCATTTTTCACACAGTCATCAAGCACCTTGTGCGCCTCATCCTTTGAAATCGTTTTTGCAATTCCATGATCTGACAAACTCTGTGCCGCATTATTAAATGTCAAACAAACCTCCTGATCAGCACCACAAGCCTTCCCAATATGCTCCATCTTGTGCCTACAGTAACATGTCCCAACAGTAATACAGCTTGCTGTGTCAATAACCTTAGAAGCTCGCTCGTAATCAAGAACCTCACTATAATCTTTCTCCTGAATAGTATCCTCATGAACAAACCCACGAGCAATTGTAGGGAACTGTCCAAGCACCTGCTTCACAAATGCATCCTCAGTATTCATGTACTGATAATATAACTTTGATAATACTTCACGATTAAACTTCCCATCAGTCCTCATTATCGAAAACTCAAAAAATCCCGCCATTGTCGGCGCCATAACATAATTTTTCTCAGTTCCATTGTGCATGTCGAGCAAAATGCCCTTATCAGCCAACCCTTCAAGTATCTTCCGAGATTCTTTCTCTGTTTTCTTCCATCTCTTTGCCGCTTTCTTTGCCGTTATCAATTTAAGCGGTAACTTCGAAGCCAGCCCAGCCTCCTCCTCCGAAAACAAAATCTCCAATATCTGAAACAACGCATCAGACCCCGGCGCACCCTGCGGCGACTTATTCAATCTCTCTTGTAGTTTCAAATAGTTCTTAGATGTCTTATGTCCCATACAACATTATTTATTTATTTGTAGGAACGCAAAATCTTGCGTTCTCATACATGTTAAAAATTATTTTTTTAATCGTTTATGTGTCAAATAAAAATATTTCTTCTCAATCTCAAAACCCAAATAATTCCTCTTCAATCTCTTTGCCACAACCGCCGTTGTTCCTGATCCCATGAATGGGTCAAATACCAAATCATTTTTATTCGATGACGCTAAAATAATTCGCTCAATCAATTTCTCCGGCTTCTGCGTCGGATGCTCAGTATTCTCCGCCATTGACCAGAAAGGTACAACTAAATCAGTCCAAATATTAGATGGGTGAGTGAGTCGAACCTTTTTACCATTTTTCACGTACCAATCCTTTGCTTTTCCTTCCTTATCAACATACGGCGCAATAACTGGTCTCTCAATTTTAACATCGTCAAGATTAAAAGTATAATCCTCTGATTTCGTTGCAAACCAAATGTCCTCTAAATTATTTTTCCAATTTCTCTTCGCGCCCCGCCCCTTATCTCTCTGCCAAGTGATTCTATTTTTAATTAGAAAATATTTCTTCAAAATACTCTCAATAATTGAAGACGCCTCCCAATTAATACAAACATAAATTGATCCATCTTTTTTTAATAATCGCTCACACTCATAAATCCACTCTTCACACCATGCAGTAAATTCCTTTTCCTTTGTATCAACCGTTCCTTTCCCGAAATCTCTCTTTATTGTATACGGTGGATCAGTCACAATTAGATCAACACTCGCTGTTGGCAACTTTTTCATTTCGGTTACACAATTACCACTGTAAATTTTATTCTCGAGTCGATCACCATCCTTGTATTTCAAAATAGGGAATCGGTCTCCCTTATTTACTGTTAAAGTTTTGTTTAATGGTGAAGTCATAATTACATGTATACTATCATATTATCATAAAAAATGAAATTTAAAAAGAAAAAAGTCCTTCGTTGAAGGACTTAGTAAGTATCTAGATCTACATGTCAGAGAATCGTTCGTCAATTTCTCTGTCGATTTCAGGATTTGGATGTTTGCATTGGATATTGATATGATCAGGATGAGCTTCGTTGATTTCTGCAATGATACCTCTCATTAATCCTCTTTCATAATAATCAATCGGTATAACAATTGTGCCCAGAGCATCTTCCTCGATCTTCAAATCCGTTACAAAATGATATTGAACCATAAATCCCATTTTTGTCTCAACTTTATTGACCCCAGGCTTCTTCATAAATACGATCGTCGGACCGCAGTTACCAGCCGGATCATACTGACACGATAGCCAACCCTCAACAGGTTCTAGATGTAAATTGTATTTGAAAGACATTTTCTTCTCCTTTCCTGTTTGCTGATATTCAATCACTTCATAATAGCAGAAATGAATCCGAATGTCAATACCTTAGCTCAAATAGAAAAGAGCCAAGTTTGGCTCTGTAAATGTTTTATATTTTTCACTTATCTTTATCGATAAGTTTCTTTGAGAATCACCGACCCTTCGAAGTTTCCGTAGGTTGACTTCTCTTGAAAAGTGTACGATTCGACCACTTCACCCTGCCTCATGGGGCGGGTCAGGTACCAGAGATCGTCATTTTTCCAAGTGACCTCGATCAGTTTCTCTCCGGGCGGGAGATCGATGATCATCTTACCGCCGAAGTTTCTCACGATGGAATTTTCACAGCCGATCGCCATGAAAGAAAGAATGAAAATGAAAATGATGACTTTCAGCTTTCTGCTCATGCGCTTCTCCTTTTCTGGATTGTCCAGGAACGTAGGGTGAGTAGGGTGAAAAAATGGTACCGTAGGAGGGAATCGAACCCTCACGTCTTTCGACACTGGATCCTAAATCCAGCGCGTCTACCAGTTCCGCCACTACGGCACTTGAATGTACAATTCAGTATTGTAGCATATTTTCATTAATTTGTCAATAATAAGTCTTTCTTTTTTTCCGAATATCTGCTAAAATTAATCAATAATAGCCATTCAAGAGTGCAATTTCTATAAATTATTGCTATACTAACCTCAAGATTCATATGAAAAAACTACACATAATCGCAACCCCCATCGGAAACCTTAAAGACATAACTTTAAGAGCCCTTGAAGTACTAAAAGAAGTAGATGTTTTACTGTGCGAAGACACTAGAGTTACAGCGAAACTACTTAATCATTACGATATAAAAGTAAAAACAGTCAGCCTTCACCAACACTCAACAGACGAGAAGATTGAAAGCTTGCTAAATAAATACGATAATGTCGGCTACGCGAGTGACGCAGGAACACCAGGAATCTCAGACCCAGGCGGAAAAGTTGTGCAAATAGCCTACGAACTTGACTATGAAGTAGTCACACTACCAGGCCCAAGCGCAATCATCTCAGCCCTAAGCATCTCCGGTTTCCAAACCGACAAATTTTTATTCCTAGGCTTCATGCCCCACAAGGGCAAAACAAAAATATTTAATCAAATCAAAGATTCAAATGTCGCAACTGCATTCTACGAGTCTCCACACCGAATCATAAAAACGCTCAACGAAATGCGAGACTTCGTTGCAGACCGACAAATCATGATCGGCCGCGAACTAACCAAGAAATTCGAATCAGTCTATCGCGGCCAAATCGACGACATAATTAACCAAGTACAAGAAAAACAAAAAGGCGAGTTCGTCGTCATAGTGTCTAAATAAAAATCGCGATTCAACTTTAGACCTTGACTTTAGACCTTAGACCTTAGACTATATGAACAAGTTTTACATAACAACCCCAATCTACTACGTAAACAGCCGACCACACATCGGCCACGCGTATACAACCGTCGCAGCTGACATCCTAGCGCGATATAATCGTCTCAAACTCGGAGACGACAACGTTTGGTTTTTAACAGGAACAGACGAACACGGTGCCAAGATCGCGCAAGCTGCCGAGAAAGAGAAGCTAGAGCCACTTGCCTTTGCAGACAAAATTGCAGATGAATACAAACAAGTCTGGGAAAAACTTAACATCTCAAACAACGACTTCATCCGTACAACAGAGGATCGCCATGAAACTCTTGCCAAAGAAATTCTAACGAAATTAAAGAGTGCTAAAACTCCAAAAGGAAACGATGTCTTATTCAAAGATAAATACGAAGGACTCTATTGTGTGGGTTGCGAATCTTACAAAAAAGAAGACGACCTAGTAGACGGAAAATGTCCTGACCATGACACAAAACCTGAATTTCTAAGTGAAGAAAACTGGTACTTCCGATTATCAGATTATGGAGAAATTATAAAAGAAAAAATAAGCTCAGACGAAATAAAAGTCGCCCCAGCCGGTAGAAAAAAAGAAGTTCTTAGTTTTATAGACCAAGGACTCGAAGACGTGGCCATTAGTCGTCAAAATTTAACCTGGGGAATCCCATTGCCCTTTGACGAAGATCAAGTTGCCTATGTTTGGATAGAAGCTCTAATGAACTATATTACAGCACTTGGATATCCAAATGATGAAAAATTTGAAAAATTTTGGCCAGTAGCAAATCAACTTCTGGCAAAAGACATCCTGAAATTCCACGCTGTTATCTGGCCAGCAATGCTCACAGCAATTGACGTTGAACTACCAAAAGAGCTATTCATCCATGGCTACTTCACAATCGACGGCAAGAAAATGAGTAAAACCCTCGGAAACGTCATAAACCCAGTCGACCTAGTCGACGAATTTGGCGCAGACGCAGCTCGTTATCTAATAGTTTCCCAATTTCAATTTGGCAGCGACGGCGACGTCAAAGCCGAAGACTTCATCACAAAATACAACTCCGACCTCGCCAATGGCGTCGGCAACCTCGTCAACCGTGTCCTCGTAATGACCGATAAATACTGCGCCGGCAAAGTCCCAAACAAAATCTATAACGCCGACCTAGATCTCTCCAAAACCTGGCAAACAATCGACAAAAATTACTCAGAATACAAAATCTACGAAAATATCTCCGAAATTTTGGAGGTTATCAGATTTTGCGATCGCTATATCGACGAAACAAAACCCTGGACACTTGCCAAGGAGTCCAAACAAGACGAAATCGACCAAATAATCTACAACCTCCTCGAAATCATCCGAAATCTAGGGCAATTACTCAAACCATATCTTCCCGAAGCCGGCGAAAAGATTTTGGGTTACCTAAGTCAAACCGATTTTACTTCCGATTCAATTAAATCGGACACTAAAGTCGAGAAAGGGGAGCCGTTGTTTGCGAGGAAAGATAATAATCCTAATACCTAATTGGCTAATAAGCTAATAGCTAAAAAAATGTTCGACGCCCACGCCCACGTAAACTCCAGCGACTTCAAACTCGACACCGACGAAGTCATCAATAGAGCACGACAAAAATCCGTGACTATGGTTAATGTTGGCTACCAACTAAGCACAAGTCAACGCGCAGTTGCTCTCTCTGAGAAATACGATATTTGTTACAGCTCAGTCGGCCTACAGCCGTTTCACGTAATGGATCGCGAAATCGAAGAAAGAGTCGATAAACACGAAACAATAAAGATCAAAACCCGCGCTGAAACCTTCGACTACGAAAAATACAAAGCCCTAGCTTTGTCATCCAAAAAAGTAGTCGCAATAGGGGAGTGCGGGCTTGATTATCATTACAGCGACAAAGAAAACCTACCAGAAGAACGAAAACTGCAGATAGAAGTCTTTAATGCACAAATTGACCTTGCCAACGAACTCGATCTCCCTATGATCATTCATTGTCGAGACGCTCATGACGACCTGATCGCCATTCTCAAAAAAAATCCTCTAAAAAACCCAAGCGAAGCACACTTCTTCAGCGGAAACTGGCAACAAGCCAAACAATTGATCGAAATGGGTCACTATATCGGCTTCACCGGCACAATTACCTTCAAAAACAAAATAGAAGACACGATAGAGATACTAAAGAACATGCCAGAGGACAAAATCATCAGCGAGACTGACTGTCCCTACGTTTCTCCAGTTCCATTTCGAGGAAAGAGAAATGAACCGGCCTATCTCGAGTATATTGTGAATAAAATCGCCGAAGTGCGAGGACTGACTCTTAAGGAATCTGAAAAAGTAACGGTGGATAACGCGAAAAGACTGTTTAAATTATGAAAACGAAAAGATTTCTAGATAAAAAACAACACAGACTTAAAGGATTTGATTATTCGCAAGACGGATGCTATTTTGTGACAACAAAAACAAAAGATAGAGAGCATTATTTTGGAGAAATTGTTAATGATAAAATGGAAATGTCTAAAATCGGACAGGAAGCACATAAGTTTTGGCTAGAAATCCCAGAGCATTTCCCATTTGTAATTCTTGATGAATTTGTTGTCATGCCGAATCACATTCATGGAATAATTATCATCAATAAAAATAACTCAATCACAGATAACTTAATCACAGTGGGAACACAAAATCTTGTGTTCCCACTAAGTGACTTTTGTGACTTAGAGGAATATACTAATAAAATGGGATCTCAGTCACAAAATCTCTCATCAATTGTCAGAGGATTCAAAATTGGAGTTACTAAATTTGCAAAGAAAAACAAATTTAATTTCCAGTGGCAATCTAGATTCCATGATAGAATTATTAGACATATCGATGAACTAGATACGGTAAGAAATTACATAATTAATAATCCACTCAATTGGACAGAAGACAGTAAAAACGACTTATCAACAAAACCCTTGATTTATTTTTAATTTCTTGATAGTATTAAGATGATTTTATGAAGCTTGACGAAAAGAAAAAAGAGTTGTGGTATAAACCTGCTCTAGAAATGTTCGCTCGCGTTATTGGCTGGATAGCAGTTCCAATAATCTCAGCACTTTTCCTAGGCAACTGGCTCGATGAGCGGTACGACTCAGAACCAAAATACTTGCTAATCTGTGTGGGAGTCGCTTTTATTCTCACAAATGTTGGTTTAGTACTAAATGTAGTCAAAACTTCAAGAAAAATGGAAAGCGAAATTAATAAAGAAACAAAAGATACAAAATAAATAACTACTGGCAGGCATTTTAGCCTTCTTTAGCCCTATTTAGCCTTATTATTATTTATGAGTAACCCGGCCGCCGAAAACCATCTAGGAGAAACAGAACAACAAGTTGTTGATTCACACGTTTCAGATGAAACAAATGAAACCCAAACTGAAACTGGCCACATTGGTCATGAAATTTCTCTTGCAGCAGAACCTGTTTTTGAGGTAGGCAACTTCACAGTAACCAACTCACTCCTTAATACGTGGTTGGTTGTTTTTTTACTAATAATAATATCAGTTGTTTTGAAACTAAAACTAAAACAGATCCCAAAAGGAATTCAAAACCTATTTGAAATTATAATCGAGGGAGCACTTTCCCTTGGCGACAGCGTAACAGGCGACAGAAAAAAAACAAAACTTATTTTTCCATTAGTTTTTTCAATATTCATGTTTATCTTGTTAAATAACTGGCTCGGCATCTTCCCGGGGATCGGTTCAATCGGAATTATTGAAACTGTTCATGGACACAGCACCTTTATCCCATATTTCAGAGGAGCAACGGCTGATCTAAATACAACTCTTGCTCTAGCTCTAGTCACCGTGATTGGTTCAAATTTATTTGGAATTATAACTGTTGGTTTCTGGAAATATTTCAATAAATTCATTAACCTAAAAGCACTTGCAGAAATCCCAGGCAAACTCCGAAAAGACCCAACAATAATTATCGTCAACCCAATCAAGTTTTTCGTAGGAATGATCGAAATAATCGGAGAAATCGCAAAAGTCGCGTCTCTATCTTTTCGTCTTTTTGGAAATGTATTCGCCGGCGAAGTACTACTAACCTCAATCGCTGCTATTTTTGCATTCGGCCTCCCAATCCCATTCATGTTCCTTGAGGTTCTAGTTGGAGTAATCCAAGCCCTAATTTTCGCAATGCTAACGATCGTATATTTCACAATCGCAATGACAGATGAGGAACACTAAAATTCTAAACTCTAAATTCTAAACCCTAAGGAATATCAAAATACTAAACTCCAAATTCAAAAATAATCGTATGCTTTTGAGTTTTGAATTTTGAACATTTGTATTTAATTAGGATTTAGGAATTAGAATTTAGAATTTAATAACCCTAGTATCTGCCGACATTAAAAATCCAATTCCCGTCGAGCAGGTGCTAACAAAACTATGGATTTAATCATGCTATCAAAGGCGATTGCAATCGCAATCGGTGGACTAGGACCAGCTCTTGCTATTGGTAAGATTGGTGGAAAAGCAATGGAAGCTATTGGGCGAAACCCAGAAGCTGCTGGAAAAATTTTAGTACCAATGCTACTTGCTGCTGCTTTTGCCGAAGCTGTAGCTATCTACGCCCTCGTAATCGCATTCAGCATCAAATAATGTTTTTACTCTGTCCCTAAATTTATTAGGGATGGAAATAAATATATTATTAAATTCTAATAGCTAAAAGCTAATAGCTAATAACTTATTCGTTAGCCTTCTTTAGCCCTCTTTAGCCCTCTAAATACATATGGATGAACTAATACAAACATTTCACATCGATTGGAAACTTTTAATAGCTCAATTAATTAATTTTGCAATTGTTGTAATTGTTCTCGGAGTCTTTGCAGTCAAACCACTCCTTAAATTGATGACTTCTCGAGAAGAAAAAATCACGAAAGGTGTTGAAGACGCAAAACAAGCCGAAGTCGAACTTTCAAAAGCAGAAGAAATTAAAAAAGAAAAAGAAAAGGAAGGTAGAAAAGAAGCACAAGTAATTATAGAGAAGGCAGAGAAAGACGGTGAAGGCGTTAGAAAAGAAAAAGTAGACAAAGCCCAAGGCGAAGTTCAAAAAGTAATTGACGACGCAAAAAGTAGAATCAAATCAGATAAAGACAAAATGGCCAGCGAGGTTAACTCAAACGCCCGAGACCTAATCGTCGCAGCACTTGAGAAAGTTACCGAAGGCAACATCGACGAAAAAACACACAGCAAACTCATCGACCAAGCCATCGCAGACGTTAAAAACAGCTAACTATTATTTATGCGATTATTAGCCTTCTTTAGCCCTATTTAGCCCTCTATTTATGTCACTAATAAACGAAAAAAACATTGCTCGCGCAATCACTTCTTATATCAAAGAAAACAAGAAGAATGAAGTCCTTGCAGACTTGAAATTTTTTAGCACCCAAATCAAAGAAGTCAAAGAGTTCAAAAACCTACTACTTTCAAAAGTTAACTATAACGATAAACAAAAAGCTATCGAAAAAACATTCTCATCCGTCAGCAAAGAGTCAGTTAAGGTGCTTTTGCTAATAGTAAAACATAACTATACAAAGAAAATCAATAAAATCATTGAACTTGTTGAAAACCTAATTTTTGAAGAGTCTGGAGCGCAAAGGGCTGTTGTGTCCTCTGTGATTGCCATTAACGATAACCAAAAACAACAACTTGAAACAATTTTATCAGAAAAACTAAACAAAACCATTCAGGTTGAAAACATTATTAACAAAGAAATCAAAGGCGGATTAAAAGTAAGAATCAGCGACACACTAATTGACGTCAGCATCGCCGGCAAAATAAACCAACTAAAAAATAAATTATCATAATTATAAAACCTAAAAGCTAAAAGCTAATAGCTAATAACTTATTCGTTAGCCTTCTTTAGCCCTCTTTAGCCCTCTAAATACATATGGACAACAAAGATAAAATCGTAGAAAACCTAAAAGCTCAAATAAATGATTTCGGAGCACAAGTTTCAATGGAAAAAACCGGTGAGGTTATTGAGGTAGGGGACGGAATCGCCAAAATCTCAGGACTTAGTGAAGTCATGGCCAGCGAGATGCTTGATTTCGGAAATAACGTGTTCGGCGTTGCCCTAAATCTAGAAGAAGATGTCGTTGGAGCAATTTTGCTTAATGATATTCACAGTGTAAAGGAAGGCGACATAGTAAAAACAACCGGTAGAATTCTAGAAGTTCCTGTTGGCGACGAGATGATCGGTCGAGTTATTAATCCACTAGGAGTAGCAGTCGACGGAAAAGGGGAAATCAAAACAAAAGAAAACTATCCGGTAGAAAAAATCGCTCCAGGCGTTATTACCAGAAAGAGTGTTCACGAACCAGTGCAAACAGGCATCAAAGCGATTGACTCAATGATCCCAATCGGACGAGGACAACGTGAGCTAATCATTGGGGACAGACAAACAGGAAAAACAGCAATCGCAATTGATGCAATTATCAACCAAAAAGGAAAAGATCTAATCTGCGTATATGTTGCAATCGGACAAAAAGAATCAAAGATTGCAAAAATCGTAGCAAAATTAGAAGAAGAAGGCGCAATGGAGCACACCGTTGTTGTTGTCGCTGGTGCATCTGACCCAGCTTCACTTAGCTATATCGCACCATTTGCTGGTTGCGCAGTTGCAGAATACTTCATGGAAAATGGAAAAGACGCATTGATCATCTACGATGATCTATCAAAACACGCCGTAGCATATCGAGAAATTTCATTGCTACTAAGACGACCACCAGGACGAGAAGCTTACCCAGGTGACGTTTTCTACCTTCACTCAAGACTCCTAGAACGATCAGCAAAACTAAACAAGGATTTCGGAGGCGGATCAATTACAGCTCTTCCAGTTATCGAAACTCAGGCCGGCGATATCTCAGCTTATATTCCAACAAACGTTATTTCAATTACAGATGGACAAATATTTTTAGAGAATGACTTATTCTACCAAGGTATCAGACCAGCGGTAAACGTAGGACTATCAGTTTCTCGAGTCGGATCAGCCGCTCAGATCAAAGGAATGAAACAAGTAGCCGGAAAACTCAGACTAGAGGTTGCGCAGTATCGAGAACTTGCAGCTTTTGCTCAATTTGGGTCCGACCTCGACGACGCAACAAAACAACAACTAGAACGAGGAAAAAGAATCGTCGAGATTCTAAAACAAGGCCAATACGTCCCAGTCCCAGTCGAAAACCAAGTCGTAATCCTATATTCAGTCATTAACGGCCTACTCGACAACGTTATCGTCGAAAAAGTCCTAGAATTCGAAGAAAAACTATTCAAATACCTCAACACAAATGCAAAAGACCTTACATCTAAACTAGTAACAAAAGACGGCATAACAGACGTTCTCGGCGAACAAATCAAAAAAGTTGTAAATGATTTCAAAGGCACAGTAGAAGATCTACTTATTAGCGCAGAATAATATTTCTTTTGTTTCATTTACTATTAACTACGCGATTAAAATTATTCATCCTTTCAAGTAACGATTTACAGAGAGGGTTAACCGGTTAACCTTACGATTAACTGCGATTCCTCCTCCCTAACATATGGCAAAAGGCGTCCGTGAACTACGTTCACGAATAAAATCAATCGGCAATACCAAGAAAATTACCAAAGCAATGGAAATGGTAGCAGCCTCAAAGATGAGAAAATCAGTTTCATCAGTTTTAGCGACTCGTGATTATTCAAATCTTGCTTGGGCAACTGTAATCCATCTTGCACAGAAAACAGCAGTCGACCATCACCCTCTACTTGCAAAAAGAGAGAACCCAAAGAAAGTGGGACTAATATTAGTCAGTTCAAATCGCGGACTTTGTGGAGCATTCAACATGAATATCGCCCAAAAAGCAGTTGAGTCAATTAAAATTCACCATAAATCAGTAGAAGAAACAGAATTTATCACATGTGGTACAAAAGGAAGAGACATAATTAAGTCAATGAAATACAATGTCGTCGCTGATTTCGAAAAAAAGGATATTACAATCAATACAACCGACGTAACTCCAATTTCAAAAATGATAATCGATAAATATTTAGATAAAACCTACGACAAAGTTTTTGTTGTGTTCATGGACTTTGTTTCTAGTCTAAATCAAGTCCCAAGAGTCAAACAACTCCTACCAATCGAACCAGAACCAGACGAATTTCTCGGAGTTGTCGGTCAGAGCTCAGGTCTTGAAACAAAAAAGGAATTTATCGAAGAAAAACAAGAAAAATATCTAAAAAAAGACGGCTTCACATTTGAATATACATTCGAACCAAGCCCCAAAGTAGTTCTCGATCAAATGTTACCAAGATTAATCGAAATGCAGATTTTTCAATCGTTCCTAGAAACAGAAGCCTCAGAACACAGCTCACGAATGCTATCAATGAAAAACGCAACAGACGCCGCAAAAGACATGATCGACGACTTAACGCTATCATACAACAGACTGCGACAAGCCGGAATCACCCAAGAAATCGCCGAGATCAGCTCCGGAGCAGCAGCGCTGTCGAAATAACAAATCTCAAATTACAAAAACCAAACAAAATACAAATTACAAACCTGAAAAACTTTTCACTTGGAAATTGGAAATTCGCGATTCATTTGTTTGGAAATTGCTTGCCCCGTACTCAAATATGCAATAATTTGTAGTTCGGGGGTATTTGGAAATTGGAAATTGTTTGAGATTTGGTGCTTGGAGCTTGGAAATTTCATCTTTCTACCCCACTAAACATTTCAATAAATAATATTATATTTAACCAAACTAACATTCACTCTTATGAATAACAAAGGCATCGTAAAACAAATCATCGGTCCAGTCGTGGACGTAGAATTTAGCGAAAAGGTACCAGAACTTCTCGGTGCGCTCGAGGTTTCAGTTGGGGACAAAACCTTAACACTCGAAGTAGAACAACACCTCGGAGAAGGAATGGTTCGAACTGTTGCCATGGGAGCAACGGAAGGGCTAAAGCGAGGCACTGAGGTCAATGATCTCGGCTCTCCAATCACAGTTCCAGTTGGCAATCCAACTCTTGGACGCATGTTCGACGTGCTTGGAAACCCAATTGACGGCAAAGAGCAAGTAAAGGGAGCAGAGAAACTTCCAATTCACAGAGACGCTCCAGCCTTTAGTGAACAATCAAAATCAATTGAAATATTTGAAACAGGTATCAAAGTTATCGACCTAATCTGCCCTTTTGTAAAAGGTGGTAAGATCGGACTCTTCGGCGGAGCCGGAGTAGGGAAGACAGTTGTGATCATGGAGCTCATCCGATCAATCGCTCAAGAACATGGTGGTAAATCAGTATTTGCTGGAGTAGGTGAGCGAACTCGTGAAGGAAACGACCTCTACGGCGAAATGACAGACTCAGGCGTGATCGACAAAACTTCACTTGTGTTTGGACAGATGAACGAACCCCCAGGATCTCGTGCTCGAGTAGCCCTAACTGGCCTAACAATCGCCGAGGCTTTTCGAGACGAGGGACAAGATGTACTATTCTTTATCGATAATATTTTCCGATTTACTCAAGCCGGATCTGAGGTGTCTGCGCTGCTTGGCCGAATGCCATCAGCAGTTGGCTACCAACCAACTCTAGCTACCGAGATGGGAGCTATGCAAGAACGAATTACCTCCACTGACAAAGGTTCAATTACCTCAGTACAAGCCGTATACGTTCCAGCCGACGATCTTACCGATCCAGCACCTGCTACAACATTTGGTCACCTAGACGCAACTGTTGTACTAGCTCGTAGCCTAGCTGAGCTTGGAATCTATCCTGCTGTTGACCCACTTGATTCAACCTCAACAATTCTTGACCCAAATGTTATCGGAGAAGAACACTACAATGTCGCAACCGAGGTTCAACAAGTCCTACAACGATACAAAGATCTTCAAGATATCATCGCAATTCTAGGTGTAGACGAACTTTCCGATGAAGACAAAAGCATCGTTGCTCGAGCTCGTAAGATCATGAAATTCTTGTCTCAACCATTCTTCGTTGCAGAATCATTTACAGGTACTCCTGGTAAATATGTCCCACTAAAAGACACAATCAGAGGCTTCCGAGAAATCCTCGACGGAAAACACGACGACAAACCAGAACAAGCCTTCTACATGAAAGGCGGAATCGACGAAGTAAAAGCATAAACAAATTTTATTAGTATTGAAGATGCATGTGCTTTGTGATGATATTCTCTACGAACTACTCACTACGCACTACGCACTAACATATGAACATAAAAATTTTCGCACTACTTATTATCAGTGTAATTGCCCTATCAGGCTGCACAACAGTTTCAACTCCAGCAAGTAACACCGCGGAGACCATTGAAACCCAACCAACAGAAACTATGACAGAAGATACAAAGGATTTTTTAGAGTTAGACTACAGAGACTTCGAAGATCTTACAGCAGAGTACAGCTCAGCAGTCATCAAAACAAGCATGGGCGACATCACAGTTGAGTTCCACAGCGAAGACTCACCAAAAACAGTCAACAACTTTCTAAACCTAGCCAAAATCGATTTCTACAACGGCACAAAATTCCACAGAGTAATGAAAGATTTCATGATCCAAGGCGGTGACCCAAACAGTAAAAGCGATGACTGGGGAACTCACGGCATAGGCGGACCAGGCTACAAATTTCCAGATGAATTCAATGACCACAAACTAGTCAAAGGCAGTCTTGCCATGGCAAACTCAGGCCCAAACACAAACGGCTCACAGTTTTTCATCGTAACACTTACCGCAACCCCATGGCTCGATGGCCACCACACAAACTTCGGCCAAGTAACCTCAGGCATGCTCGTGGCAGAAGCTATCGAAAATGTTGACGTTAACGGAGCTTCCCACCCACTTGAAGACGTAACAATTAATTCAATAGAACTGCAGAAGTAGGGGGAAGATTGAGGATTGTTAAGAAGATTGAAGTTAGAAGATAGAAGAGTTAAATATATATGAAAGATAAGACAAAACAGCTAATTGAAGAAATTAATAATCTAAAAAGAACAAGTCCAATTAAGAGCTTCAAGGATCTTGATGTTTATCAAATTTCCTATCGATCTATGTTAGTTGTCTTTGAAGAAGTCGTTAAGAATCTACCATCAGCAGAAAAATTTGATTTAACCGATCAAATACGGAGATCTTGTAAAGCCGTTCCACGCCTGATAGCAGAAGGATTTGCAAAAAGACATCAGAACAAAGGATTCCAAAAATACTTGTTCGATGCAATAGGCGAATCAAACGAGACAGAAGTGTCAATTACTCAAGCACTTGATCTATATAGTGACTATTTAGACGACGACGCATGCAAGTGGCTAATTGAGATATACGATCGTATTAGCAAACAAACTTTTTTACTAAAACAAAATTGGGAAAATTACAACAACAAAGATTGTCCAAACAAAAAAGAAGATTCCAAATGCGACTAATCCATTCTCTATCTTCCAACTTCCTAACAATCTTCCATCTTCTCCCTACCAAATTCTATGTCGAAAATAAATTTCAAAATAGCAACCCCAGAGCGAGTCGTCTACAAAGACGAAGTCGATCAAATTACCGTTCCAACAATGAGCGGTGAGATTACTATACTTCCAAATCATATTCCATTGATTTCAGTTTTAAATTCTGGAGAGATTATTGTTAAAAAAGGGGAAGAACTTATCTCAATGGCAGTCTCTGGCGGATTTATTGAGGTGCTATCTGAAAAAGTTGTTGTCCTAGCAGACACAGCCGAGAAATCTGACGAAATCGATCTAAAACGAGCAGAAGAAGCAATCGCTCGAGCAGAGGAACTAAAATCAAAACGAGATGTTGACACTCGAGAATTTGCAGGACTAACCGCAAGCATCCAAAAAGAGCTGGCTCGTGTCCGAGTTGGCCGTAAACATGTAGAGAGAGTAGAGAAGCGCGGTGCCGTCCCAAAATACAAAAAATAACAGTTCATATTATAAAAATCGTCTCACTAGCCCGAGACGATTTTGTTGTACGAAAAAAGCTAACCACAATGGGTTAGCTGTAAAGTTGTATTACTCAAAAATTCTTTCTATGACCTGCCCGACATCAACTCTCGAAAGAACGTGAGTGGGTCCTGCGCTCTTCGCTTTTCGGCTTCTGCCTTGGCTTTCATTTCCGCTTCCTGCCTTGCTTTTCTTTCAGCCAATATCTCTCGACCCTGCCTGCGAAAAGAGAGGCGTTCAGTGTCAGACCGACTGTATGGCCTCTTTTTGCTAATCAGGTCATTCCAGCCCCTGCACTTGATGACAAGTTGCTGTCCTTCGTGAATGATGACTCTATATCCGTCAACACCCCCGAACCATGCAAACATAAACAACAACTGCTCGGTCTCATCGTCCACATTGTCTCGAAGGCCCTCAGCGATGGCACAGGGATTCCTCAATGTCGAAAGCAGCTGGGCAGTAATTCGGTCCTGCCTAAAAGAGCGAACGCGTTTTCCTTTCTTGGTGTTTCGGCGACTTTTCTTTGTGTTCCTCTCGCGATCAATTTCGAGTAAGTCATGCCGGTTGTTTGATTCCGCAATTCGACCAATTTTCGCCAGCTTCTCTTCTTGCGACGTGTTCTGGGTTCCAAGATCTTCCATGTGAATGTCATCACCTGACTGTACGCGATGGAGCTTCAGTTTGGCTTTTTTCTTTGCCCTTCTGCTACTCACTCTACGCATCGTTCTGAGATCCTTCATTGACCAATGCTGTTCCAGCGCCGGGTTGAGATCTTGATCGTCACCCTCCGATTGAGCATGCTCGTCGTAGAGTGAACTCAGAGCGGCATACTCATCGAACTGAACTTCCTGCTCGAACATACCATAACAGTCAGTCGCCTCAGCTTCTTCAGCCTTGTTGCGATGCTTGAAGCATTCTGTAACGCGATCATACCAACCATCAGCCTTCATGTTCGCCAACTGGTCTGGAGTGAATTCATCTGTGTCGTCTTCCTCAAACATCCAGTCATAATCGATGTCAGAAAAACGATCCTCGTCATTCTCGTACATCAAGTCCTGGTTGTTATAGAAGACCCTATCCTCGACATCATCACTCATTCGGTCATGATCGGTGTCGAAATACAGCTCACCATTTTGACGGGCTTTTTGCTCATAGCAGATATCGATTTCCTGCCAGCGTCGCCCTTCTTGCGTGTTTGGATAACCATCATCAAAGAGCAACCAATCATCATCGCAACAGACTTCAAATCCACCAAAGTCATCAGGTTCATCGTAATACTGATCATGATCGATGTCATTCCCACCGTTGACCTCACAACCTTGTCCCCCCAGTCAAAATCGTCCTCTTCAAGGGGCTCCAGGCGGTCGCAAGGTTCATCGTAGTAGTGTGAGAAATCTGGATCTCCCTCACTTTCGCGTTCACGAGCGGCTTCAAACTCCTCCTGTTCTTGTTGTTCGAATAGGCGCTCTTCTTCTTCTGCCTGGAGTTCGTCCAAACCTTCCTCAATCAATTTCTCAGTCGGCATAACGGGACTGGTCATGATCAATCCTCCCTGTTGTTAAATAACTAATTCGAAATAATATTATAGCAAATTTTCACAGTTGTGTCAATAGTTGTCTAAAATTAGACTAATTAAGCCAGTTTAATTGACTTTTCCTCAAAATAGCGTAACATTAGCAAAGAGCACTGTACTTTAACACAAGCAAGGAGAAAGACGTGAGCGCAGAAATACAGTTTAGTGAAGAGCCAAAATTACAGATTACATCAAGTCGGATTGAGCATACTATCGAAATTCCGCATCGACTTCAGCAAGATCTTAGCGAGGCCTTCCTTCGTTCATTTTCATCCGGATCAAATTCAGTTCGAGGCGGAAAAGTAGAAGCCGCTGGGAGCTACCAAAAAGGTAATGTTTCTCAATCATATTTAAGTCTCTCTGTTATAAGTAAGTATAATCATATGTTTCATTTTTTTCTGGAACGCTATTGCAAAGAGAATCAACTATGTCGCGCAATGACTATTTAACCAACCACCCAACACAAAAGACAGAGAGGCGAAAGGATGAAAAAAAGCAACATTCTACTAATTCTATTCTCGTTTCTTTTCGCCTGTGTCACAACACCAGTGAGATCTAACAAACAAGCGCCAGGCCATTACTGCCCCGATATTGACACCACCCAAGTTGATTTCTACGATAAGAAAAGAAGATTCATTGGTTCAGTTGTCGAGGAAGCTCCAGGGATAACCTTTGGCGGTCTGACTTGCTATGAATCCATTTCAGCCTACGCAAGATTTGTCGTCTTCCACGGAGTAGCGGGCCGAGTAAAAGGCAATCTCTGCCTCTATGAATCTGGAATACTTCAAGAATCAGTCCAAGATGACGACGACCCAACCTGGATTTGCCCATAACACAAACCTACAGCTATGCACACCTGCATAGCTTTTTTATTCCCAAAAATATGGTATAATATTCCTAGTATAATTTGCGATTTGACCTTAGACCTTCACTTTGGACTTTAGACTTTAGACAGTCAATTTTCAGTATGATTACAATCGACTACATCTTCCTCGCCCTCATCCTAATAAGCGCCCTTCTCGGATTCCGAAAAGGCTTCCTTGGCATGCTCGGATCTCTCATCGGCCTCATCCTGTCAATCCTAATAGCAAGTCGTATGTACCCAATGGCAGCCGACTGGTTTGGCGGAACTAACGTCGCAAACATTGTCAGCTTTATCCTAATATTTATAATTTCTACAAAAATAATTAGTATAATCTTCTGGGTTCTTGGTAAACTCTTCGAGGTTGTCACAATCCTTCCCTTCATCGAATCATTCGACAAACTCCTCGGCGGAATTCTCGGCCTAGCACAAGGAATCATTGGAATGGCCGTAATCGTCTACTTCCTCAATAAATTCCCCGTCAACGATTGGCTCACCGACCAACTATCAACCTCAATTGTCACAAGCGTCCTCCTCACGATCGGCGGATTCTTTGGCCCACTCTTCCCCGAAGCTATTAAGAAGTTGAAGTCTATTATATAGTCTTTTTCTTTCTGTTGCGAATTGAATTGTCTGAAATTAAAACAACATCATTATAAAATAAAAACAAAATATTTTTTGTCATTCCGACCGATCCAAGATAAGTTGCATTTTATGTAAAAAATGCAGAGCGGAGGAATCTAAAATATTTTGTTTTTATTTTGTCACATAAATATGTCAAAAAAACATTGCTACTCAGTCTACATAATGACAAACTTTAGCAAAAGATCATTATACACCGGTGTGACAAATGACTTGAGATATCGAGTATTTGAACATAAAACAATGCAGGGATCTACTTATACAAGTAAATATAAATGCTTCTATTTGATTTACTATGAAGATTATCAATATATAAATGAAGCGATTGATCGTGAGAAACAGTTTAAAAGATGGAGAAGAAGTAAAAAAGTAGACTTAATAAATATTGAAAATAAAAAATGGGAAGATATAGCTGATGAATGGTACGAAGACGAAGAGATTGAAGAAGTTCGGTTTGAAAATATGAAAAAGAAACATCTTGCCAAAAAGCAACAATTTTAGATCCCTCCGCTCAATTACTTAATTTTATAGTGCAAGTTAGCTTTATATCGGTCGGGATGACAAAATTGTTGCTTTTTGACACTTGATGTATCTCATGCTACTTTTATAATATAGACCCACCCAAACAGGAGGACATGAAAATGGTTTTAAGAAAACAACCATTAGATCCCCTGATTTTTCCTGGGGAAATATACCAAATTGTTTGTCACTACAATCTCCCAAATGCAATTACGCATGAGGAAATTCTAAAACTACGTGAAATTCAAATCACCGTTATAATGAATAAATTCACACTGATGATTGAATCAATCGCAAAAGTCAAGGGATTCAAAGGGTACATTCTCAAAGGCGTCATTTTCGGCGACAGAGTAGAGGGAGACGCTCTCTCTGTAATTGCCAACTACGATTTTTATTCCAAGAATGGCTTCATAACAACCCAAAAAGCCCCATAACTTCTGTAAATTTACAGAAGTTTTTTGTTGTGTGTTTGACAAAGTGCTATATATGTGCTAAATTTATATATCTGATCTGACAATTCCGTCACTCAGCTCTCGGAAGGAGATAAAATGGATTCGAAATTTTTTAAGTACTACGTGGGGATTCCTTGTCTAATCGTTATGACGATTTGTGTCATTGTTGCCGTGCTTCAGCTAACGCAAAAAGTCAACCGATTGGAACACAAAGTTCTTGCACTCGAGAGTGCCAATCTTGCGCAGCCCGCAAGTCCATTGGTCAAGTATGCACCATGGGACGATGTGAGGGCGTTGAATAGTGGAGCGCATCACAAAATTGACAGAGTTCAACTCGCAGTTGCTCGCTTAAATCGAAAGCTTGAGACGAATGAATCTGCTAATCAAGATAAAATGCGCGTACGGCTTGAAATCAAAAACATTCCGAATCGTTATGAGAAGGAAGAAGATTTACGTAGAAAAATTGAAATGTATGTACACAGAGCAGGTTTTACTCTAACAAATGAGTCTGTAAACACTCTGTATGTTTACCTGCCAACGGACATGGAAAACAACAAGGACCATTTTGATCAAGTATGTATGTTTGATTGTGATCTGCTAGGGGTGTGGCGATTTACAGTCGAGAATGCTGAAGGGTTTACTCTGTCATCTCTAAAAACCGAATGGGGCTCTGCGGAGATGCAAGTAGAATCTAATTGCAACGTTGATGATGACGGTAAGTATGATTTGGATGATTGTGAATTTGAGGATCTTCAAGACTTTCTAGGAAGTGCTTTGAATATAGTTTCTGGATACCTCAAACGAATATAAAGAACAACTCACGAAGCGACCAAGTCGCTTCTTTTTTTATCCTTTAGTTTATGTTAGAATACATTCATATGAGCCTAATCTCAGAATCAAACGAAGCTCAGAAAAAAGCCATCACCCACGGTGACGGTCCTCAACTTATTGTTGCTGGAGCCGGTACTGGTAAGACACGGGTTGTCACAGCTAGAATAGCTTGGCTAATAACAGAAAAAAACATCAATGTTGATGAAGTTCTAGCCTTAACCTTCACGGAAAAAGCAGCAACCGAGATGGAAGAGCGAGTCGATACAATGTTGCCTTATGGCTACACAGATCTTTGGATCTCAACTTTCCACGCCTTCTGCGACAAAGTATTAAAACAACACGCCCTCGAAATCGGTCTGCCTAGCGACTACAAACTCCTTGATACCACACAGACCTGGATGCTTGTCCAGAAGAATCTTGACCGCTTCAACCTAGACTACTACAAACCACTCGGCTCACCAACAAAATTCATCCACGCCCTTGTCGGCCATTTCTCTCGTTGCAAAGATGAAGGAGTAAAACCCGCTGACTACCAGAAACACGCCGAAGACTTAAAGTTAATCAAAGACGAAACAACCGTTATTGATAATATCAACATCGACATCGAAGGAATGAACGAAGAAGACAAAAAAGAAGCCATCGCAGGCGAAATTTTGAGGCTGAGTGAGGTTTCAAATGCATTTAACGTATATCAACAGATTCTTCTCGAAAACGACGCCATGGACTTTGCCGACCTGATCAACTACACAATCGACCTATTCAAAAAACGACCAGCTATCTTACAGAAATATCGAAACCAGTTCAAATATATCCTAGTCGACGAATTCCAAGACACAAATACAGTCCAATACGAACTGATCAAACTTCTCGCCAGCCCAAAAAACAACATTACAGTAGTAGGGGACGACGACCAATCAATTTACAAATTCCGCGGCGCTTCAATCGCCAACATAATGGATTTCAAAAAAGATTTCCCAGGTTCAAGCGAAGTCGTACTAACAGAAAATTATCGATCCTGCCAAGAAATTCTCGACGCATCGTACAAATTTATTGTTCAGAATAATCCCAATAGACTCGAACACGAACTTGGCATTAAAAAAGAACTCAAATCCAACCTCGATTGCGCCTCCGTTATCGAGCACATCCATGAAGCGTCAGGCGAGGACGAAGCAAAAGCCGTTATCAACAAAATAGTCGAGATAAAAGAAAAAAACAACTGCCAGTGGTCAGACTTTGCAATCCTAATTAGAGCAAACAGCTCCGCCGACATCTTCATCAGCTATCTCAACCAAGTCCAAATCCCATACCAATTTCTAGCCATGAAAGGTCTCTACAATAAACCAATAATTTTAGACGTAATTAACTACTTTAAGTTACTAGATAACTACCATGAAAATAGCGCCGTCTTCCGAGCCCTAAACTTCGATTACCTAAACCTAAGTCCAGAAGTGATCGTTAAACTCACTCACTATAGCAAAATGAAGAGAACCTCACTCTACGAAACAGTCAAAATCGCCTCAACCATCTCCGGCATCGACCCAGCCTCAATCGAAACCCTGAACAAATTAATTGCTCAGATAGATCGACATACCCAGCTAACCAAAAACAAAAAACCCACCGAAATCCTAGTCGACTTTATCGTCAAATGTGGCTATATTACCGATATCGCAAAAGAAGACTCTATCGAGTCAAAAGAATCCCTAACATACCTTCAACAGTTCTACAACAAACTGCAAGATTTTGAACGCAACAACGAAAACCCTGACCTAACTAGCTTTATCGACCTAATCAACCTAGAAATGCAAGCAGGGGATAGTGGCCGACTTGCCTTTGATCCCGACACCGGCCCCGATATGGTAAAAATCATGACCGTCCATAGTGGAAAAGGCCTTGAATTCGATTACATATTCCTAAGCCACATGGTTGACCGAAAATTCCCAACAGACAGAAGAAAGGAGCTGATCGCCATTCCAAATGCGCTACTAAAAGAAAATGTCACTGACGCTGACATGCACATAGAAGAAGAACGCAGACTTTTCTACGTTGCCATGACTCGTGCCAAAAAACATCTATACTTCACCTCCGCCGACAACTATGGCGGAACCCGCGACAAAAAACTTTCTCGTTTCTTAATCGAGCTAGGCTACGAAAAGCCCTCCATTACCCGAGATTCCGCAATCTCGGGAGCCAATAATCCCGGAATCCTTGGAGTAACTACTACCCGAGGA
>Ga0233430_1001076_pt1 | contig 41526 bp, 31 predicted proteins | sample SI_118_April2016_2_FD_179883 | JGI IMG/M metagenome (GOLD analysis project Ga0233430, IMG submission 179883) | Seawater microbial communities from Saanich Inlet, British Columbia, Canada - SI_118_April2016_150_MG | ecosystem: Environmental > Aquatic > Marine > Inlet | place: Canada: British... | reverse complement strand
TTCAAAGATGAAATAGAAAATTCAGAAGAAAAGGTTGATGAAAACTTTTCTCAACTTCAAGAAGATTATCAAAAATCTAAAAAACCCATAGAAAAAGCAAAAAAGGGTTTATCTAAAAAGATTCTTTTTATTGTTTTATTTGTAAGATTTTGTGAGATTTTGTGAGATTTTGAAATAAACAATTGAACACGCACCCGTTTGACTTGTTTATTCTATTTGTTATAAACTAAGCATGTTGTACAACTGAGAATCTAACATAAAATGAATTTAATAAATCCTATTTGGAGGCAATTAAAATGAAAAAGGTAATCTTTTTAGCAGGTCTTTTTGGTTTGTCTTGTTTGATGATTCAAGCATCAAATAAAACAAACCAAAAATTAAATCTACCAAAAATCACAGAAATCTTTTCAGAACTTTTTCAACAAGAAACCAGATTTCAAACACATTCATTAGAAGAATCAACATTAACAGAAGAAGAAGAATTAGCATTCGAAGAAGAATGTTTAACGACGTTGTTTAGGTAAATTTTTTAAAAAGAAATAAATTAATAATTAGGAGTAATTAAAATGAAAAAGGTAATATTTTTAGCAGGTCTTTTTGGACTATCAAACTTAATGGTTCAAGCAGCACCTTCAGATCAAACACAATATAATACACAAAAACAAAGAGTTGCTGATATTTTTTCAAAACCAATTCAACTAGAAACTGAGCGTTTAATTTTGCGTAAAGTAAAAGACAGTGACATTGAAGATATTTTTGAATATGCAAAAAATCCTCTAGTAACAAGCTTAACTGGGTGGGTTGAGCATAAAGATAAAAAGGATTCTAGAAGATTTATAGATAAAATACGAAGAGGTTATGAAAGCAACGAGTATTTATATTTGGTAGTAGAAGATAAAGAATTAAATAAAGTAGTTGGCTCCGCTGCCGTTATTCACATATCTCCAGAAAAAACTAGCAGTGAACTTTCGTTATCTTTAGCAGAAAGCCACTGGGGAAGCGGATATGGAAGTGAAATCATGCGAAGAATGATACAATTTGGTTTTGAAGTAATGGGCTTTGATTTTTTAGCAGGCTATGTATTCCCAGAGCATATTGGATCAAACAAGATGGTAAAACGAGTTGGCATGCAATTCCTTAATCAAAGATTATATCCATGGTTAATTAGAGATGTTCATCCAGTCTTAAATTATTATGAAATCCAACCTAAATAATCTTTTGTTGTAAAATAATAAAAAAGAAGAAGGCTTAGCAGAAGCCTTCTTCTTTTTTATTAAACTTTAAAATTAATCCACTTATCTTTGCCTGTGTCAATCCAAATATCATTAGACAAGCTTCTTGTTTTTGGATTAAAATTTACACTCAAACCTTTAAAATTATAATCTTTTATTTTTTCAATTTGTTTAATTATTTTTTCTTTTGAAATTTCACCTTCAATATTTTTTAAAATATAAATAAAAATACTTGAGTTAATATATCCCTCTAAGGCAAATTTACTTAATAAAAAATTATTAGTCTGTGAATCTTTTCTATAAGCCTCAACAATTTTAAGATTTTTCGATTTAATGTTTGGAATAGCTTGAGCAACCACACACGTTAAGCCTTTATCTGCTAAGAATTTATGAAAAAGAGTATCTGACAAATCTGATATTCCCAATAAATATACATTGTTTAAATTTTTTGCTCCTATCTGTTTAATAAATTCTTTGGCAGCAGAAACAAGAGAAAAAAACATTATGGCATCCGGCTTATAAGATATAGTTTTTTCAACTTGTTTCTTAAAGTCTATTGCGCCACGCTTGTAAGGAATTTTAATAAAATCAATATTGTATTTGCTTAATCCTTCCTTAGCACCAATAAATGGGCCTTCTCCATATTGATCATTTTGAATAAACAAAACTATACGTTTTGCATTTAAATTTTTTGCAGCATATTCTACAAGGGCTTTTCCTTCATACAAATATGATAATTTGTAATGTATCATGTTAATTAAATTATCTTTTCTAAATATTGGAGCACCTGATACGGGAAACAAAACCAAAACTTTTTTTTCCTTAATTAAAGGAATATAATTATTAAGAGTTGGGCTCCCTAATGAAGATAATGTTATATTGGTTTTAAATTTTCTCAAAAATTGTTCTATATTACTTTTTGCCAAATCAGGTTTATATTTATCATCCAAAATAATTAATTTGATATACTTTCCTTTTATGCCAGCTTCTTTATTTAACTTATTTATTTGAATAGATAACCCTTCAGAAAGGGGTCGTCCATATATAGAAATTGGACCGGTTAATGCCATTGTAGAGCCAACCGTAATTCTTCCCGTACAAGGCGGTTTGTCTGTTGATTGGCCAGAAACTAAATAATAACTTTCTTGCCCAAACTTACTTTCCTTTTCTTTAACATTGCGATTAAAAAGCGAAATTTTCCAATTATAAATATCAGAGCCAACACTAACAATTGCAAAAGAGTCGTAAAAAAATTTATATAATTTTTGGTATGGCATTGTTGACGCAGAAAGGACATTCCAAGCCGTAGCTCCTTGGTCTGGAGGAAGTTGAAGTAACCCTTGTGTTGGAATAAATGATTTTGTTCTGTCTACACCTTTAACTATTGCCTCAATGCTTGCAAAATCTTTTGTTTCTTTTATTTCGCTTAAATTAAATTTTTGAAATTTATCAGAAAGTTTTCCTTTTAAAAACTGTGCAAAGCGCTCTTGTTTTAACTGTTTTTTACCCAAATCAAAATAAGAAAAACAAACAAATTCGTCTTGGTCTAAAGTCTTCAAAAAAACTGCTATTGGCAAACAATTAAAAAACAAACCAATGTTTTCCTTAAGGGTGTCTTTTTGGCTGATTGTCCAATCTTGCAATCGAATATCAATTTCTTTTCGCAGGCCGTTGTCATACCATGCACCGGCTTCATGGTCTCCACGAATGTAAAACACCTTGCCTGGGTTTTTCTCCATTAAAATTAGAACGCTATAAAACATTTCAAGCGAATAAGGAGAATGATCTACAATGTTTCCATTAAAAACAAAATAATGATCAGGCTTTATAATTTTAAGATCATCATCAATTACTCCTAATTCTTTGAGCTTTTCAAGACTCCGAGTGAAAGAATGCAATTCTCCATGTAAACTTCCAAAAATTACAAATTTGCTTCCTAGTTTTGGTTGTGATGCAAAGATGGAATCACCCTTCTTTTGATCTTTTATAACTTTTTCTAGAAGTTTTTTAAAATTATCTGCTAACCAAAAAGGCTTTCTTTTTATATGTAAAAAACATAAAACTGAATTAAAACCATGCGAAAACCAACTTTTGTCCGCTTCTTTTTTATAAAAAGAAGTATAGTTAGGATTTAGTAAGTCTTTATTGTCGCTTTTTGGATATTCTTGTTTTGCTTCTGCGTATGATTTTAAATCTGCTAACGAAACATTTGCCAACAAAATATTTGAAAAACTAAGTAAACATAAAAAAATTACTATTTTTTTTATTTTCTTCATAACTACTCCAATTACTTTATCACAAAGCCATTTAATTTTTTAATTCATTACACGGAATTATTTTTTCTCCAGTATCTATCCAAAGATAGTTCGCCAAACTTCTGGTTTTAGCATCAAAATTTAACTTTAATCCCTTAAGGTCATAATTTTTTATATTTTCAATCTGTTTTAGAACTTTTTCTTTTGTAATTTTTCCTTTTATTTTATTTAAAACATCAATAAGAATTGTTGAATTAATAAAACCCTCCAGGGAAAAATCATCCAAAACTTTACTATCACTAAACATTTTTTTAAAATCTTGAACAATTACTAGATCAGAAGTTTTTATGCATGGAACAATTGTTGCGATATTAATATGTAATCCTTTATTTCTCACAAAACCCTTAAAAACAGCTTCTGCAAAATCTGACGAACCAAAAAGTTTAATTTTTACTAAATTTTTAATCTCTGCTTCTCTGATAAACATCATAGCTACTGTCATTGTAGAAAATAACATAACACCATCTGGTTGATATTTTAGAATTTGTTTTACTTGAAGCTGAAAGTCTGAACTTGTTCTTAAATAAGGAACTTTTATATATTCTATATTTTTATTTGAGCCAAATCCCTTTTCTGCACCTCTAAGCAATGATTGACCAAAAGCATCATCTTGGTAAAAAACTGCAAATTTATGTAAATTTAAATTTTTTATAGCATAATTAGCTAAAGCTTGTCCTTCGCCGGGATAAGATGCCCTAAAATTGATAATGTTAGTTAATTGTGTATTTCTAAATAGATCTGATCCAGTTATTGGAAACAATACCAGAATTTTTTTACTTTTTACTAGATCAAGATAACCTTCTAGCGTTGGACTCCCAAGTGGGGTTAAAATAATATCCGTTTTATATTTAGATAATAATGTTTTTATGTTATTCACAGCTCTTTTAACTTTATAAGCATCATCAAAAACAGTAAACTTAATATACTTCCCTTTTATGCCTCCTTGTTTGTTTTGTTTTGAAATAGGAGCAAATAATCCATCAAGCGTATGTTGTCCTTGAGTTGCCACTCCTGCAGATAAATCAATTGAAGAACCAATAAGAATTTTACCATCACACGCAGGCTTCTCTGTAGATTGTGTTGAGACTAAATAATAACTTTTATTTTCAAATCCTTTTTTTTCACGCACATCTTGATAGTAACTAGATATTTTCCAGTTATAGATATCTTTTCCAGTTTCAACTATCGAAAAAGAATCATAAAAAAAACTATAATTTTTTTGTGAACTCATGGTAGGAGAAGAAAAAATACTCCACGCAGTAGCACCACGATCTGGGAGTAAAACGGTTAATCCTTCACTTCTTACTTTTGTATCATGTTCACCAGTTCCTTTAATTATTGCTTCAATATTTACAAAACCATTTGTTTTTTCTGCGACAGTTAAATTAAAAGTTTTAAGCTGTTCTGAATTATCTTTTGCTAAAAAACCAGCAAAAAATGATTGCTTTAAGTTGTTTTTACCTAAGCTATAATGCGAAAAACAAACAAATTCATCTTGATCTGTTGTTTTCAAAAATAAAGCTATATGTAAAGTCTTAAAATAATCATCAACTTTTTTAATTAAAGAATTTCGCTCATCATCAGATAATGTTTTTCCTTTAACTTCAATCTCTCTTTTTAAACCTTTCGCACGCCATTTTTCTTTGCTTTCATGATCACCACGTAGATAAAAAACCTTTCCTGGATTTTTTTCTACCAAAGTTAAAACCGCGCAAAGCGTTTCAATAATATATGGAGATCTGTCTACAACATTGCCATTAAATACAAAATAATAACCATCAAGAATTTTTAAATCATCATCAATTATTTTTAGCTCTTTTAGTTTTTCAAGATCACGAACTAAAGAATGAAAAGCACCATGCAAGTCCCCAAAAACTAAAAACTTATTTCCAGCTTTTGGTGTAAATTTGCCGATAAAGTCTCCCTGCTCTTTATCTTTGGAAAGTTTATCTAAAAGCTCTTTAAGATCATCCATTGTTCCAACTGGTTTATTTTTGATTCTAACAAGCCTAAGCAAACCATCCCATGTTTTACCAAAAAACCCTTTAATTTGAGACTTATGAAATGTTGAATAATCTGGATTTAGCAAATCTTTGTTATCATATGTTGGATATTCTATATTATTTTTAGCATAAGAATTTAAATTTTTAAAAGTTGTTTGTGCATGAGCAACAAAAGAACAAAACAATACAAAACTAATTAAAACCCTTATTCTTTTTTTCACTTTTCTCCCTCCCAAGGGGTAAATTTATCATTTTCTGTTACAATCCAAATATTATCCGCTAAACCTCTTGTTTGTGGATTAAAATTTAATTTTAGACCATTAAAATTATAATCTTTTATCTTTTCTATTTTAGATATGATTTTTTCTTTAGTAATAGGCCCTTCTATCATTTTTAAAATATCTACGAAAATACTAGCATCAATAAATGCTTCCAAAGAAAATTCACTCAAAGAAAAATTCTTTTTCTTTGCTTGTTTATTAAATTTTTTTACTATTTCTAATTCACTAGTTTTTATATCAGGAACAAGACTGTCATAGACTAATCCCAACCCTTTGGATTTGAGAAAATCTTGTATCCCCAAAACAGTCGAATGTCCAATTATTTTTTTACCTGCTAAATTATCTATACCAAGTTGTCGAATTAATTCGATCGATGTCAAAGGTGAAGAAAATAGCAAAATAGCATCTTGGTCAAATTTTAAAATTTTTTTAGTAGCTACCTCTAAATCAGTCGCCCCTCTTAAATATTCTACTTCAATAAATTTAGTTTTTTTAGATTTCGATAATACTTTTTTTGCTCCACGCGAAAGATCTAACCCAGACAAATCATTTTGATAAAACAATACAAATTTTTGTAACTTCAAAATTTTTGTAGCATACCATAGCAAGGCCTTGCCTTCATCCTTAAATGATGCCCTTAAATGAACTATATTAGATAATTCTGGTAAACGAAATTCGCTTCCCCCAGTAAAAGGAAATAAAACTATAATTTTCCCCGATTTAACTAAATCAATATATGCCTTAAGGGTTGGAGTACCTTGAGAAGATAAAATGATGTTTGTTTTATATTTACCTAAAAGATTTGCTATATTTTTTTTTGCTAGTGTTGGTTCATATGTATCATTCAAAACAATTAATTTCAAATATTTTCCCTTAATACCTCCTTTTTGATTTTGATTTAAAATTGGTAAAAAAAGACCTTGATATATTTTTCTACACACAGAGGCTAATTCGGCTGATAAATCCATAGTAGAACCAATATTAATTTTACCATCACATGCGGGTTTGTTTGTAGATTGTGTTGAGACTAAATAATAACTTTTATTATCAAATCCTTTTTTAGTGCGCACGTCTTGAAGATAACTAGATATTTTCCAGTTATAGATATCTTTTCCAGTTTCAACTATCGAAAAAGAATCATAAAAAAAACTATAATTTTTTTGTGAACTCATGGTAGGAGAAGAAAAAATACTCCACGCAGTAGCACCACGATCTGGGAGTAAAACGGTTAATCCTTCACTTCTTACTTTTGTATCATGTTCACCAGTTCCTTTAATTATTGCTTCAATATTTACAAAACCATTTGTTTTTTCTGCGACAGTTAAATTAAAAGTTTTAAGCTGTTCTGAATTATCTTTTGCTAAAAAACCAGCAAAAAATGATTGCTTTAAGTTGTTTTTACCTAAGCTATAATGCGAAAAACAAACAAATTCATCTTGATCTGTTGTTTTCAAAAATAAAGCTATATGTAAAGTCTTAAAATAATCATCAACTTTTTTAATTAAAGAATTTCGCTCATCATCAGATAATGTTTTTCCTTTAACTTCAATCTCTCTTTTTAAACCTTTCGCACGCCATTTTTCTTTGCTTTCATGATCACCACGTAGATAAAAAACCTTTCCTGGATTTTTTTCTACCAAAGTTAAAACCGCGCAAAGCGTTTCAATAATATATGGAGATCTGTCTACAACATTGCCATTAAATACAAAATAATAACCATCAAGAATTTTTAAATCATCATCAATTATTTTTAGCTCTTTTAGTTTTTCAAGATCACGAACTAAAGAATGAAAAGCACCATGCAAGTCCCCAAAAACTAAAAACTTATTTCCAGCTTTTGGTGTAAATTTGCCGATAAAGTCTCCCTGCTCTTTATCTTTGGAAAGTTTATCTAAAAGCTCTTTAAGATCATCCATTGTTCCAACTGGTTTATTTTTGATTCTAACAAGCCTAAGCAAACCATCCCATGTTTTACCAAAAAACCCTTTAATTTGAGACTTATGAAATGTTGAATAATCTGGATTTAGCAAATCTTTGTTATCATATGTTGGATATTCTATATTATCTTTAGCATAAGAATTTAATTCTTTAAGAGTTTGTTGTGCCGAAATTGTTGAAATAAAAACCAAACAAATAAAAAGCAACGTCCGTTTTATCATTCATTACCTTTCCAGCGTTTCCAGTCTCCCTTTGCCGATTCAATCCAAACATAATTAGCCAATTGCCTATCTTTTGGATTAAAATTCAATTCTAATCCTTTGAATTTATAATTTTTTATTCCTTCTATATATTTAATTATATTTTCTTTTGTAGGTTTCTCATCAATTTTTTTCAAAATATCAATAAAAAGACTAGCACCTATGTATCCTTCTAACCCAAAAGGATCTAAAGGATAACCCAGCTTATTACTATTTCGCTTGTATTCCTTTACAATTTCTAAGCTACTAGTTTGTATATTTGGCATAACATGGGAAGAAATAAGGTTTAACCCTTTTGCTTTAACAAAACTGTTAAGCTCTGCGGTTGTAAGAATTGAGTTTACAATTATATCTGTTCCTACAAGATTTTTTATTTCCATCTGTCGTATTAAAGACATCGCTGAAGAAGTAACAGAAAATAAAAATATTGAAGAAGGCTCAAATGACTTAATCTTTTCTACTATTTCTTTAAAATCAACCATGCCCCTTAAATATGGCAAACCAATATAATCTTTGATTTTATGCTTAGTTATGATTTTTTTGGCTGTCAGAAAAGAGCCTTTACCGTAAGCATCATCTTGATAGAAAAAAGCCAATCTGTTTTTTTTTAAAACTTTTATAGCATAATCCACTAATGCTGTTGCCTCATCAGAATAAGACGCTCTAAAATTAACAATATTTTGTAAATCCGCACTACGAAACATTTCCGCACCCGTCTCAGGAAATAAAACCAAAACTTTTTTATCTTTCACTAAAGACAGATAGCTTTGTAGTGTAGCGCTTCCTTGTGGAATCAAAATTATGTCAGTTTTATATTTATCTAAAAGAGTTTTAATATTTTCCTTAGCCACAATAGCCTTATATTTATCATCTAATACTATTAATTTTAAATATTTTTTATCGATTCCTCCTTTTCTATTCTCTCTCTCAATCCTAGCAAACAAACCCTTTAGGCTATTTACTCCATATACACCAATAGTATTCGATAAATCCAATGAAGATCCAACGGAAATAAAACCATCACAAGGTGGTTTGGCTGTCGATTGTGTTGATACTAAATAATAACTTTTTTCTTCAAACCCTTTTTTAGTGCGAATATCTTTATAGTAACTAGATATTTTCCAGTTATAAATATCTTTGCCTACATCAACTATTGCAAAAGAATCGTAAAAAAAACTATAATTTTTTTGTGAACTAATCGTTGGAGAAGAAAAAACACTCCAAGCTGTTGATCCAAGGTCTGGTGGAACAAGATTTAATCCATCTTTTGGCTTATAAGTAGAATTTTCTTTCTGACCTTTAATAATAACTTCAATATTTGCAAAATTATTTGTTGCATCAGCCTTAGATAAATCAAACTTATTATGTTGCTGCGAATCACCATTTTTTAAAAAATCCGCAAAATATTTTTCTTTAAGTTTATTTTCCTCTAAACCAAGGTGTGAAATACATATAAACTCATCTTTATTAATTACCTTTAGAAAAAGCGCCAGCGGTAAGTGCTCAAAAAATGCATTCATTTCTTTTAGCAAAGATTCTTTTTCTTTTTTTGTATTATTTTTTGTTTTTAGATCTATTTCTCTTTTTAATCCATGGCTATACCAAAGATGTTTACCTTCGTGATTTCCACATACATAAAAAACTTTTTCTGGATTTCTATCTATCAAAAGCATTACAACATATAACGTTTCAACTATATATGGTGACCTGTCGATAACATTGCCATTAAATACAAAAGAATAACCATCTGATATTTTCAAATTATCATCAATTATTTTTAGCTTTTTTAGTTTTTCAAGATCACGAACCAAAGAATGAAAAGCTCCATGCAAATCTCCCCAAATTACAAATTTATATCCAACTTTTGGTGTGAATTTGTAGATAAAATCACCCCGCTCTTTATCTTTCGTAATTTTATCTAAAAGTTTTTTAATTTCATTTATATTTCCAACAGGTTTACTTTTTAGTCTTATAAAACTTAAAAACCCATCCACATTCCTCCCAAAAAAGCCCTTAGCTTGAGACTGATGAAATTTTGTATAATCCGGATTTAGCAAATCGTTATTATCACTTGCTGGATATTCTATATTATCTTTAGCATAAGAATTTAATTCTTTAAGAGTTTGTTGTGCATAAATGGTTGAAATAAAAGCTAAACCAATAAAAAGTAATGTTAGTTTTTTCATTTATCACCTTTCCAACGAATCCATTCATTCTTTTCAGTTACAACCCAAATATTATCTGATAACGATTTTGTTTGTGGATTAAAATTTAATTTTAATCCTTCAAGGTTGTAATTTTTTATTTTTTCCATCTTTTGTATTATTTTTTCTTTTGTAATCTCACCTTTTATTTTTTTTAATATATCAATAAAAATACTTGAATTAATGTACCCTTCTAAAGACCATGTATTAAATGAAAAATTATTTTTTTGTGACGCTTTTCTATATTCTTTTACAATTTGTATCTGGCTTGAATTTGCATCTGGAAAAACTTGCGTCACGGTTATATTTAAACCTTTTTGTTTAATTATTTTTTTTAACTCAACACCAGAAAGAATAGAATTTCCTAACAACTTTATTGTAGACAAACTTTCAGGCTTAAGTTGCCGCAATAGTTCAATTACTACCAATGGAGTAGAAAAAAGAACTAACGCATCAGATTCAGATTTTGCAATTTTATTCGACGCCGCATCAATATTTGTTGAGCCACCTAAATAATCTACTTGTATAAATTTAAATTTTTTGTCTTTTTTTAAAACTTCCTTTGCATCATTTAGACAACTTAGACCATATAAATCATTCGGATAAAAGAAAACAAAATCAAGCAAATTTAAATCCTTAATCGCATATTCCATTAAAGCCCTTGATTCATCAGAATAAGAAGCTCTAAAATGTATAACATTAGCCAAACCAGGCACTCTAAACTCATCCGAACCTGTTAGAGGAAATAAAACCAATATTTTTTTTGTTTTTACTAAATTAATGTAAGAGTTAAGTGTAGGACTACCTACAGGAGCTAAAAGTATGTCTGTTTTATATCTATTTAATAATAATTGAATATTTTTTTTGGAAATTTCTGAATTATACTTATCATCCAAAACTATCAATTTTAAATATTTACCATTAATTCCTCTTTTTTTATTTTGATTTAAAATTGGTAAAAAAAGGCCTTGAAACATTTTTCTACAAAGAATATTTATCCCTGCCGATAAATCCATAGTAGAACCAATAACAATTTTCCCGTCACATGCAGGTTTGTCTGTAGATTGCGTTGAAACCAAATAATAACTTTTATATTCAAAGCCTTTTTTAGTACGAACATCTTGATAGTAACTAGATATTTTCCAGTTATAAATGTCTTTTCCAACTTCAACTATTACAAAAGAATCATCAAAAAAACTATAATTTTTTTGTGAACTAATCGTTGGCGAAGAAAGAACTCTCCAAGCAGTTGCGCCATGGTCTGGCAATAAAACAGTTAAACCTTTACTGCTCACTTTTGTATCTTGTTCCCCAGATCCTTTAATGATTGATTCAATGTTTACAAAATTATTTGTTTTTTCCGCTCTCATCAAATTAAAAGTTTTGAGTTGTTCTGAATTATCTTTTGCTAAAAAATCTGCAAAAATAGATTGCTTTAAGTTGTTTTCTTCTAATCCATAATGAGAACAACAAACAAATTCGTCTTGACCTGTCGTTTTCAAAAATAAAGCTATGGGCAAAGTATTAAAATAATAATCAACTTTTTTAATTAAACAATTTAGATTTTCCTTAGATAACAACGCGCCTTTTACTGTGAACTCTCTTTTTAGGCCTTCTGTATGCCATTTTTCTTTGTCTTCATGATCACCACGAAGATAAAAAACCTTATCTGGGTTTTTTTCTATCAAAGATAAAACTACACAAAGAGTTTCAATTATGTATGGGGACCTATCTATAACATTTCCATTAAATACAAAATAATAACCTTCAGCTATTTTTAAATCTTCATCAATTATTTTTAGTTCTTTTAATTCTTCCAGATCACGAGTAAAAGAATGGAATGCTCCATGCAAGGCTCCCCAAATTACAAATTTCTCTCCGCTTTTTGGTGTAAATTTGTAGATAAAATCACCTTGTTTTTTATCTTTAGAAAGCTTGTCTAAAAGTTTTTTAAGAATATCTATTGTTCCAACAGGCTTATTTTTGATTCTAACAAGCCGCAAAAGCCCATCCCACGCTTTTCCAAAAAACCCTTTAATTTGAGACTTGTGAAATGTTGTATAATCCGGATTTAGCAAATCGTTGTTATCATATGTTGTATATTCTATATTATCTTTAGCATAAAAATTTAATTCTTTAAGAGTTTGTTGTGCTGAAATTGTTGTAATAAAAGCTAAACAAATAAAGAATGGTAGCAGCTTTTTCATTTATCGCCTTTCCAACGTTCCCTTTCTCCTTTTTCTGATTCAATCCAAATATTATCTGATAACGATCTTGTTTGTGGATTAAAGTTTAATTTCAAACCTTCAAGGTTGTAATTTTTTATATTTTCTATTTGTTTTAATACTTTTTCCTTTGTAACTTCGCCTTCAATTTTATTGGCAACATCTACAAAAATACTAGAATTTATATACCCTTCTAACGCAAATTCACTTAAAGCATAACCAATTTTTTGGGATAATTTTTTATACAATTTCACTATTTCCAAATCACTACTTTTAAAATTTGGCAACACATGTGTCACACAAAAACTCAACCCCTTGTCCCTCATAAAGTTAATAAAGCTAGATTCTGCTAAAATTGAATTTCCAATTATTTTTACTTTCGCAAGATTTTTAACGCCCAATTGTCTAATTAATGACATTGTTGGTAAAATTGTAGAAACTAAAATTAAAGATTTGGGCTTAAACTCAAGTACATTATTAACTAATTCGTTAAAATCTGAATCACCAGTTAAGTATGGAAGAGGTAAAATTTGAGCATTATATTTACTCAATAACGACCTAGAAACATTATAAGATCCCAGACCATAAGTATCATTTTGATAAAAAATTGCAAATTTGTTCTTTATATTTAAGTCTTTAACTGCATATTCTATTATTGCTTTTGTTTCTTCTTCATAAGACGTTCTGAAATGTACAATATAATTTATATTTGGTTGTCTAAACACCCTTGCCGCGCCTATTGAAAATAAAACTAAGATTTCTTTGTTTTTTACCATATCAAAATAAAACTTTAACGTAGGGCTCCCCAAAGGTGACAAAATGATAGAAGTTTGATATTTAGATAAAAGTTTTTCTATGTTTTGTTTTGCGCGACTTGGTTCATATGCATCATCAAAAACAGTAAATTTAATATATTTTCCACTTATACCACCTTGTTTATTTTGATTTAGAAGCGGCAAAAAGGTCCCGTGAAATAATTTTTCCCCTTTTGACGCAACAACACCTGTTAATCCCATCGTAGAACCAACGTTAATTCTTCCACTACAAGGAGGTTTGTTTGTTGATTGACTAGAAACTAAATAATAACTTTCTTGATCAAACTTACTTTGCTTATCTTTAATATTGCGATTAAAGAGCGAAATTTTACAATTATAAATATCACTGCCTACTTCAACAATTGCAAAAGCATCGTAAAAAAAGTTATAAAGTTTTTGATATGACTTTGTTGGTGAAGAAAGAACATTCCAAGCTGTAGCCCCATGATCTGGCAAAAGTTGGATTAGCCCTTTTGTTGACAGATAAGAATCTGTTCTGTCTACTCCTTTAACTATTGCTTCAATTTTTGCAAAATCATTTGTTTCATCAATATCGCTTAAATTAAATCTTTGAAATTTATCAGACAAATTCCCGTTTAAAAATTGCGCAAAATATTCTTGCTTTAAATTTTCTTTTCCCAAATCAAAATAAGAAAAACAAACAAATTCTTCTTGATCTAAAGTTTTTAAAAAAACAGCTATAGGCAAAGAATCAAAAAACAAACCAATGTTTTCCTTAAGAAAGTCTTTTTGGCCGGTCGTCCAATCTTTCAAACGAATATCAATTTCTTTTCTTAAGCCGTTGTCATACCATGCACCCGCTTCATGACTTCCTTTTACGTAAAAAACCTTGCCTTGGTTTTTTTCCATTAAAATTAAAACCGTATAAAGAATTTCAAGAGAATAAGGAGAATAATCTACAAGATTTCCATTAAATACAAAATAATAATCATCTGTAATTTTTAAATCATCATCAATGATTTTTAGCTCTTTTAATTTTTCAAGGTCACGAGTAAATGAATGAAAGGCTCCGTGCAAACTACCAAAAATTATAAATTTGCTTTCTTTTTTAGGTTGTGCCGCAAGAATTGAGTCCCCCATGTCTTGTTTTTTTATGAATTTATCTAGAAGTTTTTTTAAATTCTCTGCTGACCAAAAAGGCTTTCTTTTTATATGTAAAAAACACAACACAGAATCCCAACCCTTAGTAATCCATCCCTTACTGGCCTCTTTTTTATAAAATGTTGTATAATCAGGATTTAGTAAGTCTTTATTATCATATGTTGGAAATTCTTTGTGGATTTTGGAATACAAATTTAAATCTTGCAAAGTTACTTGTGTAAACAAATTTGTTGAGAAAATAGATAAGTATAATAAAATACCAGATATAATTATTCGTTTGTTCATTTTTAACCTTTCCACAAAATTTTCTTTTTACCTGTATCAATCCAAATATCTTTTGCCAAACTTCTGGTTTTAGAATCAAAATTTAATTTTAATCCAGCAAAATCATAATTTTTAATTCCTTCTAATTTTTGTATTATTTTTTCTTTTGTAATTTTTCCTTTTATTTTTTTCAAAACATCTACAAATATTTCGGTATCAATGTAGGCTTCTAGCGAAAAGATGTTTGGAATGTAACCATTTTCTTTTGATTCTTTTCTATATTTTTTTATTATCTCCAAATTGTTGTTATTTGTGTCAGGAACAGCTTGAGTAAATACATAATTTACACCGATCCTTCCAATAAAAGATTTAAATTCCTCACCAGCATGGTCTGACACACCAAGGACATTTTTTATGTTTTTTATTGTTTTTGTATCAAGTTGACGTATCAAAATCTGAGCCGCTATTGAGGTAGAACACAACATAATTGTATCTGGTTTGAATGATGAAATTTTTTCTGTTTGAACCTGAAAATCATTTTCATCCCTCAAATAAGGAATTACTAAGACTTTAATATTATTAAAGTTTTCTAAAACTTGTTTAGCACCTTTTAAAACAGAACGGCCATATTCATCATATTGATAAAATAAAACAATCTTTTTAGGTTTCATTTTCTTTAAAGCGTATTCCATTATAGCTTTACCTTCGCGAAGATAAGACGCCCTAAAATTAACTATATTTGGTAGATTCTGCCTACGAAACATTTCGCCACCAGTCATAGGAAATAAAACTATAATTTTTTTATGTTTTACTAAATCGATATATGCCTTAAGTGTTTGACTCCCATTTGGAGCCAAAACAATATCTGTTTTATATCTTGATAAAAGTATTTCAACACTTTTTTTAGCAAGTTCTGGATTATATTTATCGTTTAATAAAATCAATCTTATATATTTACCGTTAATCCCGCCTCTTTTATTTTCTTTATTTATGCCCAAAAATAAACCTTCCACTTCTTGTCTAACTTGTTTTGGGGCCCCTTCTGATAAATCTAATGTACAGCCAACGTTTATTTTACCAATACAAGGGGGTTTATTGCTTGATTGCCCTGAAACTAGATAATAACTTTTATTTTCAAATCCTTTTTTGGCACGCACATCTTGATAATAATTAGAAATTTTCCAGTTATAAATATCTTTTCCAACTTCAACTATCGCAAAAGAATCATAAAAAAAACTATAATTTTTTTGCGAACTAATAGTTGGAGAAGAAAAAACGCTCCATGCTGTAGCGCCAAGATCTGGCGGAATTTGTAATAGTCCTTTAGATGGTAAATAATATTTTGATCTATCAATATTCTCTACAATAGCATCAATATTTACAAAATCTTTTGACGGTTCAGCTTTAGATAAATTAAATTTTTTTGCTTGATTAGAAGTTTTCCCATTTAAAAACTTAGCAAAAAGAGATTCTTTTAAATTATGTTTTTCCAATTGGTAAGGAGTTATACATACAAAATTAGATTTATCTTTAACCCCAAGAAAAAGCGCTATAGGTAATGTATTAAAATAAGAATCTATTTTTTCAATTAATTTCGTAGTTGATGACGATTTTCCTTTTATTTCTATTTCTCTTTTTAATCCGTAATCTTGCCAAGTATTTTTGTTTTCATGATCCCCACGAAAATAAAAAACCTTATTTGGGTTTTTTTCTATCAAAGTTAAAACGACACACAGTGTTTCAATAATATACGGAGACCGGTCTACAACATTGCCATTAAATACAAAATAATATCCATCAGCTATTTTTAAATCATTATCTATTATTTTTAGCTCATTTAATTTTTCAAGGTCTCTGATTAAAGAATGAAAAGCTCCGTGTAGATCTCCCCAAATTACAAACTTGCTTCTAATTTTCGGAGTAAATTTGTAAATAAAATCACCCTGCTCTTTATCTTTAGAAAGTTTATCTAAAAGCTCGCTAAGATCATAAATTGTTCCAATTTCTTTCCTCTTAACCCCAACTAAACGCAAAAACCCATTCCATGTTCTACCCAAAAAACCCTGAATTTGAGCTTTATGAAATGTTGTATAGTCTGGATTTAGCAAATCTTTATTATCGTATTCAGGATATTCTATATTATTTTTTGCATAAGCCTTTAAATTTTGTAATGTTGTTTGTGCATTAGAAATAGAAGAAAATATCAACAACAAACTAATTAAAACTAATAATCTTTTTTTCACTTTTTACCTTCCCAAAGAATCCGTTTATTATTTTCTGTTACAATCCAAAGATTGTTTGCAAGAGCATTTGTTTGCGGATTAAAATTCAACCTTATTCCTTTAAAGTTATAATTTTTTATGTTTTTAATTTTTTCTAAGACAATCTTTTTTGTAATAGGCTCTTTAAGTTGTTTTACAACATCAATAAATACGCTTGCTCCAATGTAAGATTCTAATGCAAAAGAATCTAAAGAAAATTCATTTTTTTTAGATTCTTTGCGATAATCTTTTACTATCTCTAGATTACTGCTCTTAAGATCCGGAATAATTTGAGCAACTGTAAATTTTAAACCCTTGGACTTCATAAATTCTTCAAATTCAATTGAAGCCATATCTGACCAAGCTAAAATATTTGTTTTTATTAAATTATCAGCTCCAATTTGTTGAATTAATTTTATTGCTGCCGAAGTAATAGGCAAAAGCAAAATTACATTCGGCTTAAAAGAAAGTATTTTTTTTGCCGCTTCTGAAAAATCTACTAACTCACGCTCATATGGAATGGTTATAACTTCAGTTATTTTATTTTGAGACAAAACTTCTTTTGCGGATTCAACTGAATCAAAAGCTGCTATATCGTTTTGATAAAAAATAGCAACCCTTTTTGTATTGAAATTTTTAATCGCATATTCCATTAATGCTTTAGATTCCTGCGGATAAGAAGCTCTCAAATGAATAATGTTATTTAATTCAGGTTTTCTAAATACTCCAGAACCAGTAATTGGAAAAAGTACTAAGAATTTTTTATCTTTAACAAAATTCAAATAAGACTGAAGAGAAGGAGATCCGTTTGGAGATATAAGAATATCTGTTTTATAATCATTTAAAAATTTTTCAGTATTTTCTGCTGCCAATACAGGTTCATAGCTATCATTTAATGCTATAAATTTTATATATTTCTTATTAACTCCACCATTCTGATTTTCTTGATTCACCCTTAAACCAATACCTTGAAAAACTTGATTTCCATCAGCTAAATTGACTTTGGTTAAATCCATCATGGAACCAATTTTAATATTTCCATCACAAGGAGGTTTTTCTGTTGTTTGCCCTGAAACTAAATAATAACTTTTAACTACAAAATCAGACTTTTTCTTCCTTGTATCTCTTATATAAGACGAAATCTTCCAGTTATAAATATCTTTTCCAACTTCAACAATTGAAAATGCATCATCAAAAAATTTAAATATTTTTTTGTGCACCGTGGTTGGTGATGAAAATAACGCCCAAGCGGTTGCTCCTTTATCCGGAAGAAGCATACTTAGGCCATTAGTTAAAAAATAAGATTCAGATTTACCAATTCCTTTAATAACTACATCAATATTAACAAAACCATTTGAATCATTCGCATTATTTAGATTTAAATTTTCAATTTTCTGCGAAGAAATGTTATGGCTTAAAAATTTGGATAATTTCTCTAATTTTAGTTCATTTTCACTTAACCCATAATGAGAAATACATACATAATTAATCTCATTTTGAACTTTAAGAAAAAGAGCTGTAGATAAAGTATTAAAAAAGAAATCTATATCCTTGTATAACTTTTTTTGTTCTTCCTCTGTTAGAAATTGTGACTTTATATCTAGCTCTCTTTTAAGCCCATATCGATACCAATTTTGCTTTATTTCGTGATTTCCACGAAGATAAAAAATCTTATTAGGGTTCTTGTGAATCAAAATCATTACAAGATATAACGTTTCTAAACTATAAGCAGCACGATTAATAACATCTCCATTAAATATAAAATTATAACCTTCTGAAATTTTCAAATTTCCATCAATAATTTTTAGCTCTTTTAATTTATCAAGGTCACGAATTAAAGAATGAAAAGCTCCGTGCAAATCACCCCAAATTACAAATTTGCTACCAATTTTTGGTGTAAATTTGTATATAAAATCACCACGCTCTTTGCCTTGAATTAATGTTTCGAGAAGTCTTTTAAAATCTTTTAAGTTACAAAAAGGCTTCTTTTTTAAATGAAAAAATTCAAAAAGTTGATTGAATTTCCTAACAAAAAAATTACCAATTTGAGACTTATAAAATTTTGTATAATCAGGAGTTAGTAAATCTTTACCTTGAATTGGTGGGTTCTCTTCTTGCTTTTGAGCATAATTATTTAAATCTTGCAGCGTTGCGGCACTCAAAAATACATTTAGTGAAAAGAATATTAAAAATAAAATCCTACCTTTTTGCATAAATCTTCCTCACACTTTTTCTAAAACAATTGCTGTTAAAACAATTAATGTAATAATTTGTATAAAAACAAACGCATTTGCTTGCACAAATCTTTCCCAAAAAGGTTCCCTCTTTGAAAAAAACGGATTTTCTAACGTAAATAAATAAAGATTAAATAAAAAAATTATAAAAGTTACAATCAAAACTAGTATATAAATATAATCCGAAGCTAAGTTATAACTAACGTTTGGCGAAATTTCTTCAATAACATATCTATACCCAAGCAATGCAGCTATTGAGCCTGATGTTAATATCACAGTATCAATTTCTACTCTGGGCATTGAAAGTGTAAAAATACTTAAATAAAATAATAAGAATATTGGTACCAATATTGAAATAATATTTCTTAAGCCGGGCCTAAGCCAATTTAGTGAAAAAACAACTTTTGGATATGAAACGATTTTGCTTTTATCTAATCTATCTAGACGGGCAGTTTCATACCCGCTTTCTACGCTTCTTCCCTTTAGGGTCCAACCTTCTGTGTAAATATTATCTGCCATAGAAAAACTTGAATCAACAGCTATAAACTTCACTTCTTCTGGCGAAACATACTCGTTTATGAGAACTATATACATCGTATGATCATTAAATGGGAAAAAACGGTGATTCAACGTAGTCGAAAACTGAACTTTAATCCTATATTTCGCCAATAACTTTTCACCTACAAGTTTAGTATCAGGTATTGATTTGTAGAGAATAGTACCACTTTCAAAAGAAAATTTTTCTATAGTTTTTAGAGAGATTCTTCTTGGGTGAAATTCAAACCAAACTATACCACTAACAACAAAATTGTTTTGATCCATGTCAAATTCAGCGAAATTATTAATATAGAAACCTGTTTTCACATCCACTGAATAAGATTTTAATTCTGACTGTTTTTGAGAAGTATAATGCTCAAGTTGAGGTTTAGGATCTGATGAATAAAATTTTGAGGTAACATTCCAAAACAAAACAAATATATAAATCAAAGTAAGAATCGAAAAAAAGATATGAAATTTAATACTACTAATAATATCTAAATATTTTTCTAAAAATTCTTTTATCTTCACAGCTTTACATCTCCTTTTGATGCAAAAATGGTAACCTTTAAAATATTAATTTTTTATTTTATTTAAGATAGTTAACCATATTGGTTAAAGTAAAGTTTTTTAGAAAAAATCATAAACTAATATGAAAAACCGCTTATTAAAAACAAAAAAACGAAAATCTAACAATAAACTTTTCGTTTTTTTGCATTTAGATTAACTAGTACTTATTTATTTTTTTTATCCCATTCTTCATAATATTGTTCAAGAACATCACTTAAGTTTTTTCCTATTGCGATATATGAATCATCATCCAAATTAGCCAATGATACACGAAGCGACCACTTTGGCGCAGCAAACCCTTGTCCTGGCAGGCATATTGTCAATTTTTCTTTTGCTAGCTTTAAAAGAAACTCAATCATTAAAACATTTTTTGTAAGATAATCTGCAAATTTCTCACCATATTTTTCTTTTGCAACTATTTCAAAGTCAATAGTAGCATAATAATAAGTATGTGCAGGACCTTCAATTAATTTAATTCCAAGATTGCTATATAAATGAGTAACACGTTTTTTTAACTTTTTCTGAATAGAATGTTTATATTCTAAATCCTTATCTAGTAAATAAAAAAGAGAAAATAAACAAATCATACATTGTTGAGGACAAGACAGTCCTCCTGTATGAGCAAGCGCAACATCACGACTATCCATTTCAAGGCGGTCAATAAATTTTATTTTTTGTGGTGTAGTTGAGTCCATTTTGTAGCGTGTATTAAGTTGGGCAACATCCTTGTCACCAAGCTTAGCAATAAGTTTATCTATAACATTGTCTTCATGAAGCATTATTATGCCAAGTCGCCATCCTGTTGCGCCAAAAAATTTAGAATATGAATATACGCATATAGTATTTTTGGGTGCTACCTCAACAATAGAATGAAATCCATCTACAAAAGTTGCATAAACCGTATCAGTCAAAATTATCAAATCATCGCGTTCTTTTTCAACCAAATCTTCAATCTTTTTAAGTGTTTTTTCATTCAACATTACTGATGTAGGATTTGTAGGATGAACTAAAAAAAGCGCTTTTATTTTTTTATCTTTTAGTTTTTCTATTTCGCTGTCAGTAATTTGCCAATCTAGGCCTTCATCACATTTAATATCAATTTCAACCAAGTTATAATCTTTAAGCACAGGAATTTCTAAGTATGGCGAAAATATCGGCGTAATTATGGCTATATGATCTCCGCTATGTAAAATTTTATTTTCTTTAAGCGAATTAAAGACATAAACCATTGCTGCAGTTGCGCCTTCTGTTGCAAAAAGATCAAACTTTCCGCTTGCAGGTTTACTCTCTGGACAAAGAACTTGGGTCAAATATTTATTTACTACCTTCTCTGTATTTGGAAAAATTCTAGGAGGGTCAGGATAAAAGTCTCCCAAAGACGCATCAACTAGTTCAAAAATAAAATCATCTGGATCCAAAGAAAATTCATTTTCTGCATAGTCTATAGCCTTTTTTAGAAAACTAACCTCAGTCGCTTCTTTTTTATTTTCTAAATAAGTTTTGAACTCTTTAGCAATCCCCTTTTTTTGTGGTCGCAAACCTAAATCTGCTGTTTTTAAATTTTTATCTGCAACCTCCGCTGCAAACATATTAAGACAACAAAACGCTTTTCTAACAGTTGTATTTAAAAAATTAGGATTTCCACGACCAGCATTTAAAATTTGCTTATTTTCACCAGCCGCATCTTCTGCTGTTTTTATCAAAACATTCTTAAACTCAAACGGACTCATTGAAAGAAATTCTTTCATCTTAGGATTAATCATTCACGCTCCTTCTTTTCCTTGTAACCTTCCAGCTAGGTTTTTTAAGCGAATAAACAATAAAAGGAATTGATAATATGGTTACAACCCCGGATATTAAAACAATTTCATATAGAACTATATGAGTTGGTGGCAGTTGTGCAGGTGGGAAAAACGCAACAATGTAAGAAAATACAACAGTTATTAATCCTAAAATACCAACTACCCAAATTCCTACATTTCCAAAAGGTATTTTATAGGCTCTTTTAACCTTAGGCTCCTTGTAACGCAATCTAATAGCTGCAAGATACATAAGTAAATACATTGTAAAGTAAATCATCATTGCTATTGCAACAGAAATCCAAAAAGCAATATTTAATTTCGGCATAAGTAATAGCGTTCCACCCACCAATGACACCAAACATGCTTGAATAATTAGTAAATTTCTTGGTGCGCCATGTTTGTTTGATTTCTGACAAAAACGTGGTAGCTCTCCATTTTTTGCTGCGGCAAACATGCCTTTGATTGGGCCCATAATCCATGTAGATATTCCGCCTATTGCTCCTATTGCAACAAAAATACCCATATAAGGAACAAACCATTGCATATGAAATTTTGAAAAGAAAATAGAAAATGCTTCCATAAGACCTGAAAGTAAACTAATTTCTTTTTGTGGAACAACTATTGCAACTGAAATCGAACCAAAAATATTAAGGAGTAAACCCAACAAAACAACAATCAAAATTGCTATAGGATAATTGCGTTTAGGTTTTTCTACTTCATTTGCATGACTTGATGATGCCTCTATTCCAGAAAACGTACGCATAAAACCAACAAGTAAAACTATCGTAGAAACACTTTTGAAACTAGGAAAAATATTTTTAGCGCTAAAAGTTAAATCTATATTAGAAGGATTCCCTCCTGAAAAATAAATAATACCTAAAATAATAATAAGTAACCCTGGAAATAAAACACCTCCAAGAAATCCTATTGTACTAATCAATCCAGATAAAGATTGCCCACGCATGCTAATAAAAGTAGCTCCCCATAAAACAACCAAGAGAACAACAAGTAAGAATATTCTATTATTAGCAAGGGCTGGGTCAAACACAAAAGCAAGCGAACCCCCAACAAAATAAAGCATCGCAATAACGCCAATAATCATATAAGACCACTGAAGACAAACTCCAAAAAATCCCAAACGATCCCCAAAAGCCTCTTTTATCCACACATAAACACCACCGCCCTTGGGCCAACCTGTTGCAAGTTCAGCAGAAACAAGTGCTGCAGGGATAAAAAACCCTATAGCCGCAACTAATGCAAAAAAAATCATATGCAAAGATGTTTCTGCTTCAGTTGGAAAATTACGTACACTAACTACAAAAGCAGATGAAACCATAATAAGCGTAAATAGATTCATCTTTTTTGTTTTCGCCTTTTTTTTCTCCACAAAACCTCTCCCTTTAAAAAATGAAACTCCAGCAAATGTATAATGAACCATAAAAACAAATCAAATTTAAAGTTAGATAAACTCGAAATATAAAGTAAAGTTTTTTATACTTTTGATTAACACTTTCAATAGAAAACACTTTTTAATATACTTAAAATCATAAATAGTCATCCTCAATATAAAAAAATAAAAAAGGTACAAAATATTATGCAAATTCCTAAAAAAGGTAAGCTCTTTATTCTTTCTGCTCCTTCAGGAGCAGGAAAAACCTCGCTAGTAAAAGAAGTACTACACAGAATAGGCAATTCTCACAGCATTTCTAAAGTTATTACTTACACCACAAGACACCCCCGCAAAAATGAAAAGCATACTCAAGATTATCATTTTGTATCTATTGATAAATTTAATGAATATGAAAAAAATGGGTTTTTTATAGAAACAAATGAATACAATAATCAAAAATACGGAACACCTTACTCAATAATTGACGGTCTTGATGAAGGAAAGTCTTACCTTTTAGTAATTGATATAAATGGTGCCAAAAATGCCGGCAAAGTAATAGAAGATGCCGTAACCGTTTGGATTAGCGCACCAAATATTGAAACTCTTTTAAAAAGAATAAAAAAAAGAGGCAGCGAAACACAACATCAACTAGAAAAAAGACTAGAAATTGCAGAGTTTGAAATTAAAGAAGAACACAAACATCGATTTTTTAAGTACCATTTAGTTAATGATATTTTTGATGAAGCCGTAATGGAATTGGTCTCTATTGTTAATGACGAACTAAAATAGATATAAATCTTATATTAAAAATTCAAACGTAAATGGCTGTTCAAATTAGTTGAACAGCCATTTGCATTTCTTGCTATAAAAAAGATACACAGCAAAACTTACAACACCAAGCGATAAAAAGTAATGCCAGGTAATTTTTTCACCTAAAAAAAACCAACCATAGAACGATCCAAAAATTGGTGTTAGCAAGCCTGCAAATGTTAAAAATGTAATTGAATATTGTTTTAGTAACCACGCATACAAATTATAAAACACAACATTTGCCAATAAAATAAGAAGTAAAAGCCAACCCAAAAATGGCCAAAAATTATAGATAGGGGAAGTTTTAACGCCTTCAAAGACTAAAGAAGTTATAAAAGCTAAAACACCACCACAAAACATAGAAATACCATTAATCATTAAAAAAGAATAATTTTTTTGCATTAATTCCTTTATCACAAACCAAGCATAAGTCGCGGAAACAACGGCAAATAAAAGAATTATCTCTCTACCAGAAAACCGTAAAAACTCTCCTCCTTCACTATAATTTTTCACAAATAAAACAGGCAACAACCCCAAAAAACCAAGCACCATGCCCAGTAATTTACGCCAACCCAAATGTTCCCTAAGTAAAAAATAAGAAAATATTGCTGCCACGAAAGGAGTAATTGAATAAATTAGCGTAACCTTTGAAGATGCCATTTTAGCCAAAGCCCAAAATTCAAAAATAAATGCTAAATAAATATGAAAAAGCGTAACCTTAAAAAATAAAAATAAATCACGTCGCTTAGGCAAAATTCTATTTTTGCTTGTTAGGCGTAAAAAAGTTAACAAAAATATTCCTGATAAAACCATGCGAAAACCAATAACAAAAAATGGTTTAGCATAAGAAAGAACAATTTTTGCAACAGTAAACGTACTTGCCAAAATTGCATAGGCCAAAACAACTAAAAACATACACTCTCCTACGTTCTTGTTTCTCTTCTTTTTAGGTATATCAAAAAAAGAGTTAAACTAATAAAAAAGATGGTTCCATACAAAAATAAAAATCCTATTAATTTATTTATCCAAAAAATTTTAGAAAGACTTACTTGCAAATAAGAAAACAAAAAAAGAAGTCCTGTTCCTAAGATACCTAAGACCAAATTACTAAAATTAAGCCTTCCCCAAATGCCAAGAATTATAAAAGATAAAAAAGGAAATAAAAATTGCCAAATTATTCTAGCAACACGCGCATGAAATTCCATGTTAACCTTAGGAAATTTACTTTTTAGTGATACTAAATCTTTCCATGCTAAAAATTTTAAATGTCTTGCTTGAAACCTTTTCATTTCATCAACTTTAGACGGCTGGTGTAGTAATTTTTGAATCGAGATTTGTGTTTGTTGAAATGTAGCAAAATAACTACTTGGTGAATTTTGATTTTGCATAGACCCATCTTTTAAATATAAAATATCCCCGTCCAAAATTCCTTCACGCGCAGTCATAACATATCTTTGTTTATCATCATCTTGAAACATTAATAATACTTTAAAAAATTTTGTTTTATCTTCATCATTAAAATCATTTATTTTATTTTTAAAATAAATTACAAAATTTGCCATTGGATAATGAAATTTGCCGGGTTCTAGTTGACTCATATGCTCTTTTGCAACTGTTAAGATAAATTCTTTTCCCTCTAAATAACTTTTTGGTGCAAAATCAAAAACTAAAAAAGCATAAAGAGGTACTATAGATAAAGAAAAAATCAAGATTGATTTGTAAATAACTTTGCGAAGATTTGGCAAAAAATGAAACATTAAAACTTCGTTATATTGATAACTCTGACCAATTACACTAAAAACAGCGAGCGAAGACGCTATAGGAACAGCAAAAACTCCCATTAGCGGCAACATTAACATTATAAGTTTTGGAATAGAGCTCATAGATGGAAGAACAGTAAGGCGAGTAAGCATATCACCAAATGCTAAAATAAAAATTAAAATTAATAGAAAAAGAAAAAAATTTTTGTAAAAACGTTTTAAAAAATAAAATAAAAGCATAAAATCCGTTTAATTTTGCAAAAATCAAAATTGCTAAAAAATAAAGTTTTCAAGAATTTGATAAAATCGCTTCAGAATATTAATAAACAAAAACTAAACTATAATTTCATCATCAATTATATTTACACGTTCAATTTTAAGGGCTTTACCAGTAGAAATATCAATTTCTACCCAAGCACCGGTTAAAACCATTGGACCATTCAGCTCAACCTTGAACCTTGATGGCATTGATGTGATGAGTTTATTTAGTATAGCTTCTGTCTGCATTCCAAGCATAGAATTCACAGCACCACAAAAACCTAAATCCGAAATATAAGCGGTTCCATTAGGTAAAATTTTCTCATCAGCAGTTTGAACATGAGTATGAGTACCCAAAGCAGCGGAAACTTTGCCATCTAAAAAGAAACCCATGCCTTCTTTTTCAGACGTAGCTTCAGCATGAAAATCAACCAAAATAATATTTGTGCGAGTTTTTATATAAGATAAAATACTTTCCATTGTTTTAAATGGGCAATCCGTTTGATCACTCATAAAAACACGGCCCTGTAAGCTTACAACAGCAACTTCGTGACCTTCAACATTTAAAATTTTAAAACCTTTTCCAGGACAGGATGATGGATAATTTGCGGGACGAATTAGCCGCTCTTCTTCATTGATATAATTATAAATATTTTTATGGCCCCAAATGTGGTTACCACTAGTAATAACAGATGCTCCACTTTCAAAAATAAAATTAGCTATGGGTGGCGTTATACCTCTTCCATTATCTGCTGAATTTTCACCATTAACTATAATCGTATCAATTTTATATTTTTCTTTTAATCTTGGTGCCCATTTTGAAAACATAGTGCAACCTGCTTTTCCAATCAAGTCGCCAATCAATAAAAACCTTAAGCTATTTTTCATAATTTTCTCATATTTGATTACTTCGCATACTCTATCACTCTACTTTCACGAATTACATTAACCTTAATTTGTCCTGGGAAGTTAATGTTTTCCTCAATTTTTTTGGCTATGTCTTTTGCTAAAATAGCAGCATGCATATCATCAACAGATTCTTCATCTACAATAACACGAATTTCACGACCGGCTTGAAAAGCATAACTTTTTCTTACGCCTTCAAAAGTTTTTGCGATATCTTCAAGTTGTTCCAACCTTTGAATGTATGCCGAAAGAGACTCTCTTCTTGCTCCTGGCCTAGAAGCAGAAACAGCATCGGCTATTGCAACAATAGGACCATAAATACTAGCATAAGGTGCTTCTTGGTGATGAGCAGCGATTGTATTTACAACAATTGAATCTTCTCCACATTGTTTTGCTATTCTTGCGCCAACTGCAGCATGCGAACCTTCAATCTCGCCAGAAACAGCTTTTCCAATATCATGAAATAAACCACAGCGAACCATTAAATCTACATCTAAGCCCAATTCATATGCAATCATTTTTGCAATAGAAGCAACTTCTCTGCTGTGATGCCAAACATTTTGTGTATAACTAGTTCTAAAATAAAGTTTCCCCAATAATGTAACCATTTGCGGATGAACATTACGCAAACCAAAATCAGCAATGGCCTGCCTACCTAAATCTTCTAATTCTTCATCCATATTTTTTTTACATTTTTCAACAACATCTTCTATGCGAGTAGGGTTAATTCGTCCATCTTGAATTAATAAATTTAAAGAACGTTTTGCAATTTCCCGCCTTACAGGATTAAAACCAGAAATAGTAATTACTTCTGGGGTATCACCTATAATAAATTCCATTCCTGTTGCCATTTCTAACGCTTTAATGTTGCGGCCCTCTTTCCCAATAATACGTCCTTTTATTTCATCATTAGGAAGTTGAACAATACTAGAAGAGTGAAAAGTAACCTGGTCTGATAGATGACGCTGCATTGCAGTAACCAAAATAGTTAGTGATTCTTGCTTTGCAACTCGATATGTATCTTCTTCAATTTTTTGAATTAGACGTTGACTCTCTATTTTTGCTTCAGACTCAAGCGAATCCAACAACATATTTTTAGCTTCTGTCCTTGTAATCCCACTAAGTCTTTCAAGTTTTGCTACGAGTTTTCTCTCTTGTTTTTGAAGTCTTGAATCTTTTGTTTTTATATCGCTTAACTGTTTTGTAACGTCTTTTTCTTTTTGTTGAAGTTCTGTTTTTAATGTATTAATTAACGATTCAGCTTGCGCCAAGAATTCTTGTTTTTTATTATGTCTGTTTTTAAAGATTCCAAGATACTTACTTGTTTTAAAAGAATGATTTTTATCGGAAGCGTCTGTATATTTGAATACATCAGAACTAGTTTTTTTAGAAAATATTCCTAAATAAACTATTGTAAGAATGCCCCCTAAAATACAACCTCCAAAAAAAATTAAGCCCATGATAAAAAAATAATGCATTTCTTCTCCCAAGAAGACAATTAACTCGTTGTAGTTATAAAAGCTTATTCTTCTATAAAAAAGCGTAATTAAACATATCTACTAACAACGATTGTTTTAACAATAACAAAATGTGACCTATGAAATTATAAATATAAAATTACAAAAAGGTCACAAAACACAAGGGGCTTACAATTTACTACAAACAATTCGTTAATTGGCTACATTACTTTCAAGCAAATCTATTAGATTGCTAAGTTTTGACTCTGAAGCTTCTTTTTTTTCTTTTTGTTTTACAATATCAGTAGCTAATTGCAACGCTGCAAGAACTGCGATTTTACCTTCGTTTGTAAAATTCACATTGTTTGCGATATTTCTTAGCATATCATCTAAGATCCTTGCTGCTGAATAAATATGTTCGTCTTTTTCATCTGTCATAATTACATATTCTTTATTGAATATGGACAGCTTTAAAATACGTTTTTCATTCATATCAACTACTCTTTAGCCGATTCTAATTTATTTATATTTTCAAGGAGAGACTCAATAACATCTTTTATAGAATCTTTTTCTTTTACCATATTGTCCATGTTTCCATGTTCTTTAAGTAACGATGTTTCAAGTTGCCCTTTTTCTTCACCTAATGATTTCAATTGGCTTTTAAGTGTAGCGTTTTCTGCTTGCAGCTTCTTATTGTTTCCAACCAACAAAGTAAGCTTTTGTTCAAGCTTTCCAAGTAATTCTTTCATAACTCTCTCCCTTTATAAAAATTAATTACACATTCTTCGAGTATTAATAATAATTAGCAAAAACTTTAGATTCAAGAGTTTTCTTTTTTTGCTAAAGTTACCAGCTTACTAAAAGCTTTTGGCTCAAAAATTGCAAGCTGACTTAACATTTTTCTGTTCAAATTAATATTCAATTTTTTTAGCGCATGTATAAATTTATTATAAGAAAGACCATTTTGTTTGCATGCTGCGCTAACTCTACAAATAAACAACGCTCTGTAATCTCGTTTTTTTAGTTTACGACCAACAAAAGAATACGCCAATGCTCGCATTAAAGTTTCTTTTGCGCGTCTAAAAACATTTTTACGTTGTCCCCAAAAGCCTTTTGTTTGTTTTAAAAGTCTTTTGTGTCTTTTCTTTGTTACTGTTCCGCGTTTAATTCTACTCATATGTTACCTTAAAATTGCTATTAGATATCATTGTTTTTATTTAATAAATTCAAATTTAATAAGGCAATAATTTTGCCATATTTTTTCCATCACCACCACTGAAGTAGGCGCTTTCCCTAAGGTGTCGCTTTTCTTTTTTTGTCTTCGCCCAAGCATGGTGACCCGTGTACGCCTTGGATCTTTTGATTTTACCAGCGCTATTTTTTTTAAATCTCTTTTTGCTAGAAGAGTGTGTTCTCATTTTTGGCATTATAATTTCCTACGACTTAAATCTATTTATTTTCTTTTATATAAAACACTTTGGACCAAAACATTCTACTTTTAGATTCTTTTTCTTCAACCAAAGTCCCTAATTTTTTTGCTTCTATGTCCTTTTTTATTCTCTCAAAAAACTCTGTTCCCACTTCCCTAACAGAAACAGCCTGCCGCCCTCTAAATTGAATAGAAAATTTTACGTATTTTCCTTCTTGTAAAAACTTTATGGCATGGCCTAATTTTGTTTGATAATCACCAATACCAATTTTAGGGCGCATTTTTATTTCTTTAATCTGAATAATCTTTTGATGTTTTTTGGCTTCCATCAACCGTTTCTTTTTGGTGTACAAAAACTTACCAAAATCCATTATCTTAGTAATTCCTACATCACCCTTTTCGCCAAGCTTTACAAGATCAAGCCCCGCACTCTCAGCTATGGCAATCGCCTCCTCCTTGCTCATTTCTCCGCGATTTACGCCTTGATCATCTATAACTTGCAAAACTCTATTTCTTATGTATTTATTTATTTCGTGAGATTCTGTTGACTTATCACGATCCCTATTAAATTTACTCACACTCAATTCCTTGCCTCAACCTCTTTAATTTTTTCCATAACCATTTTATACATCGTTTCAAACAGCTCAGAATCTGTTTTCATTTTATTCAAAACTTTCTCTCTTCCTTGTGCTAATTGTTTATTGTCAAAATTAAACCAAGCACCTGATTGTTGAACTATTTTATATCCTAAAGCCATATCAAGCAGATCAAGTTCGCGGCTAATTCCTTCTCCAAAAATAATATCTGCTACTATTTTTTTAAAAGGAGGAGCTACTTTATTTTTTACAACTTTTATAGAAACCCTATTTCCAAAAGGAGTTTCATTTCTTTTTAGGGTAGCTATTCGTCTAATATCTAAACGAACAGATGCATAAAATTTCAAGGCATTGCCACCAGAGGTTGTCTCGTTATTCATAAACGCACTAAATCCACCAATTTTATGCCGTATTTGATTTATGAAAATAAGAGTTGTTTTTGATTTATGAACAATAGGAGTAAGTTTTCTTAATGCTTGAGACATCAAGCGTGCCTGTAGGCCAACATGAACATCGCCCATGTCGCCTTCAAGTTCAGCTTTAGGAACCAAAGCTGCTACTGAATCAATAACAAGTAAATCAATCGCACCAGATCTTATTAAAACCTCTGCAATATCCAAAGCCTGTTCGCCATAATCTGGCTGAGAAATTACAAGCCTATCGATATCAACTCCAATTTTAGCAGCATAAACGGGGTCCATAGCATGTTCCGCATCAATAAATGCACAAACGCCACCTTTTTTTTGTGCCTCCGAAATAGCATGTAAAGTTAATGTTGTTTTCCCTGAAGCCTCTGGACCATAAATTTCAACTACTCGTCCACGTGGCAAACCACCTACTCCAAGAGCAGTATCAAGAGCAATAGAACCTGTAGAAATGGTTTCAATATTTTGCTGTGGTTTTTGACCCAAAACCATCACAGAACCTTTGCCGTACTGTTTATCAATTGCAGCAAACGCAACTTCTAATACTTTGCTCTTCTCAGAATCAAGATTTTTTGTTGTCTGATTTTGTTTAGATGTAGTCCTAGCCATAATTCCCTATATTTAACCTAAATTAAGAAAATCTTCATTTTTTTCTATTTTAGCATTTCTCAACAAAGAATCAATAAATGCCTTTAAAGATAATGTTTTTTGAGTTTCCTCTTCTGCAGAAAGTAATTCATTCAATTTTTCTGCGAATTCTTTATCATCAAACTTATCAACCCTTTCTAATTGTATTAGATAGTAGTTGTTTTTTTCTTCAAATTTTAAAATTTGAGAAGTATCACTTAATTCAAAAGCCTTTGAAACCAAGCCTGAAACATCAATTCCTGGAATACTAGAACTTTTATTTATAAGCCCACTAATAATAAGTTGTAAATTATATTTACTGCGTGCTTTTTTGAGGGTTATATTATTTGTTAGAAGTTCTTTCTGAAGTTGATTTACAAATTTTTCTGCATTTCCTTCTGCTTGTGTATCAATATAATTTTTTAAAACATTTTTACTAACTTTTTCAAACGATGGAATTGAGCTTTTTTCTTTGCCAGTTTCAACAAATAAAACACAATCATCTTTATCTAAAAAATATCCGAATTTATTTTTTTGTTTTGAAAAAAGTTTTAGTGCAAGTTGAGGAACTATTCCTTCTCCTGTTTCATCTTTTTTAGTTAACCAATCTGTTCGTTTTTCTTTTAGGCCCTTTTCTTTTGCAAATTTTCCAATAGCAGACTTATCTGACCTTGCTTTGTATGTAACAGTTGCAAGATCTGCACGCATAGAATTAAAAGCTCTTTTTGATTTTAGTGTTTTAACAATCTCATCACGTACATTATCTAATGGTTTATAAGAAGCAGCCTTTCTTTCTATTAATTGGATTATTTCAAAACCTTTATCAGTTTTTACTATAGGAGAAATTTCATCTGCATTTTTTAGCCTAAAAGCAGCTTTTTCAAATTCAACATCATCATATGTGCCACGCTTAAAGAAATCTATTTCTCCGCCTCTTGGTGCAGTTTCATCATCTAAAGAAGACTCCTTTGCAATTTCGGCAAATTTGGTTGGATTGTCTTTAAGGTTTTTATAAAGTTCTTCTGCTTTCGTTTTATCTTTAACTAAAATCTTTCTCACATTTACTTCTGGCGCAATTCTAAAAAGTTCTGTTTTATTTTTTTTGTAAAAAGAATTAATCGCAGATTCATCTATATTTACATTTTTTTCGTAATCATCTGCAGATAAAACCCAATACGTAGCTCTCTTCTTTTCTGCAATCCTATATAGTTCACTATTCGCAGCATAAAAATCTTTAAGCTCTTTGTCTGAAACTTTTTGCTCTTTCGCTTCGCTAAGAAATTTATCAAAAGGAATATTTAAAATTTCAAAACTCTTTTTTTGATTCTTTTGTAAATATAAATCCTTTAATAAATATTTAGGTGTATAAACAGAATATTTTATAAATTCTTTAACCATCCCTCTTTTAATATCATCTTCTCTTTTTTGTTCAAATTCAGGTATGGATATATATAAATGACTCAAATATTCTTTGTAACGTTTTTCATTAATTTGCCCAGACGAGTCAAGAAGTTGAGAAGGAATTGATTTACTAAGCTGGCTCAAAAAATATTTTTCATTTAAAACCAAGTCTAAATCTTGTTGAATTTTGTCTACAAGCTTGCTTGAAACAACTTCATCAAACGCAACTGTTTCAGGATGGTCTAAACCAGAAAGTGATAAAAACCATTCTGGGGAAATCCCCTGTGCTTGAGCATAATTTTTCATCATTTCTATTTTTGAACGAATTTGTGCCAATTCATGTTGATAGTCACTTAGATATATTGGCATGCTGTCAACAGATGCAATTTTTCTTTTAGATGGCGAAGACGGCCTAAACACCAACACAGAAAGTGATGCAAAAGCCATGGATAACAAAACTACCCACAAAAAAGTACTCCACTTTTTTATTTCGTTTCTGAACATTTTAAGCATTAAAACTCCCCTGCTCTAGTTAAATTCAATACCAACACAATTAAATAAAAAATTTTATAGCAAATTTTGAGTCTAAACATGTAGTAAAATCCGTCAATAATTAACTATGATTATTATGTATCAGAAATGGCTTTAGATTATCTTTTAAAACTTTTAAAAAGAGTTGTAGATTCGCATCTTTTTGGTAGTTTTTTAACTGTGAAAAACCACATCCAAAAGTTTTAGAAAAACAATTAATTATTATTTTTTTCCTAAAACTTTTCCAAAAAACCAACTGTCGCTTTGCATAATTTCTTGTATCTTTTTGTATTTGTTCAACCAATAAATTAAAAGTTTTTGGATCTTCGCCGTCGCGTATCCAATCTAGAATTTGAGGATAACCAATAAGTTTTTTTTCTTTTAGAAAATCTTCCCATTCGCTACCAATTATTTCTTTAACTTCACCAATCCAATTATTTTCCCCTTTCATCATTGCAAAAGTTCTCTCATTTATATTTTTTTCTATCATTTCTAAAATAGGATTTAAAAATAAAATATGAAAATTAAAAAGAGGATTAAACTTAGGTTTATAAAGAGACGGCTTTACTCCAAATTCTTCCCAAATCTGCAATGCACGGTTAATTCTGTAAAGATCGTTAGGATGAAGTTCCTTGGCCCTATCAATATCTATTTCTTTCAATCTTTCCCACGGCGAAAGCTCTTCTTTTTTTAAATTTTTATCAACAAAATTTAGTGTTTTTTTTACCCCAAAATCCACAGGAGGGAAAAACAAAGATTGAATATAAAAAAGAGAACCGCCCACTAAAATGGGCAGTTTTTTTCTAGAAGAGACTTCGTTTATTTTTTCAAGAACCAAATCGCGATATTCGCACACAGTCAAACTTTTAGGGGAGTCAATAATATCGAAAAGATGATGCTTAATTTCTTCTTTTTGCCACGAAGGTTTTGCAGTCCCCACACTAAAAGGCAAATAGAATTGTCCCATATCTGCGTTGATAATTTCGCCATCAAATTCTTTTGCTATTTTTAAGGAAAGAAAAGTTTTCCCACAAGCCGTTGGACCGCTGATAATAAGGACAAATGGAAGACTTTGTTTTTTTATATTAATCATGTTGTTTATAAGCTATGTTTAAAAAACTAAATTCTGATTTATAATTTTGTTCATCAATTTATAATATCGAAGATGTTGTGCTTTGAGTAAATTCTCCACCAAAACCCAATTGCTGAAAAGGCACTTGAAGTTTCTCAATAACCTCTTCCCTGCGCTCTTTTCTGACAAGTAAAATTTCTTCAACTAACAAATCTTTTGCCGTTTGTAGAATTTTTTTCTCGCCAAAAGATAATTCTTTATCTCTAGAAGAATACATTAAATCACGATATATTTTTGCGATATCTATTAAATCCCCACCTTGAATTTTAAGCTGATAGTCTTTGTTTCGCTTATTCCAACTGCTAGGAGAATAGTCTGATGCGCTAATTTTTTTACAAGGAATTTTGTATAATTCATTAAACGCTGTTTCGATTTTGGCTAAACTGGAAAGGTATCTAATACCCGCAGCTTCGTTGCGTTTATTTGTAGGAATCAAAACGGTTACATCTTTATAAACAAATTTTAACTTAAAAAATACTGCTTTATTTCCGGCAATAACTCTTTCAATAATACCATCTATTACGGCTACTCCTTGACCGGGATAGAAAACTTTATCATTCAGTTCAAATGTCATGATTGGCCCCTTTGGCTTTTTAATACCCCAAATACATTTTTAAGTTTACCACAAAAAATAACTTTATAAGATAATTAATTTTTATAGATAAGTTCCTTTATTTTTGATAAAAATTAAGACAACTATTACACAAGTATATTTACAAAAATTTCAACATGTTTTTTGTACAATTATTAATTTTGCAAAAAACAGGCCCCTAAAGTCAACAATTTAGAAATTTATTTTAAAAAAAAATAAAAACACTGTATTTCCCAAACTATAACTCCCATAACCCGCTACAGTCCTTGCTAAAAAAAAACATCCCCAAAATCATGCTTAAATAAAAACTATTTAATTTAAAAAGCCCAATACCCTCAAAAAGATGTTTTAATTAAAAAAGGGTGAAATTTATCGTTATTATTTCAATATGAAATTTAATCCACCTGAGCCTTTGGTTTAATTTTCAATTTTACAAGTTCTTGTTTGGAGATTAAGTTTTCATCAGATATAATGAAATAAGCAAAAAAAAACCGATAGTTATAAAATGTTACAAGAGGTTGGACTTGAATTTTAATTTCGAAATTTTGAAAAAAAAATTTGAAACTGGTTTTAAGTGGAATATTACCGGAAGCATCTTTTACGAATTTTTAAAAATTTCACACCAGCTTATTCTTTTTAAAAATTTAGGAATTTCGCGTTATGGACAACTCGGAATTATTTTTTCAATCATTTATTTAACAATACATATTTTTAGTTTCGCCGCAGGGATTACCTTGCCAGCATTTGTACAAGACTTTACTCATAGCAAAAAAAACTTTATCCGACACGCCCTGCCCTATTTTTTACTACAAATTCCACTTTTAATAACCGGTAGTTTTCTTTGTATTTATCTGCTTTCAAAAAAGTTTACAATTTCAACTTCTCTTAATTTTGCAATTCCATTTTTTTTAATTCTTTTGGAAGGTGTAAGAATGTTGCTTAGAACTTTTTTACACAATGTTTTTATTAATAAATTTACAATTATCTGTGAAACAATCTTAATGCTCTTTTATTTTTCCTCCATCTGGATTCCATTTTATTTTTTTGGTCACAAATTAAGTTTAAATTTCATCTTAACACCATATTTAATAACTTCATGCATAGCTGTTATCTTATTTGTAACAATGTTAATTAAATTTTATTGTTCACTACCAAATAAAAAATACAAATCATCGCCAAATCTTTTAAAACGAATCGCAAAAAATCGTTTCTTTAATTATTCAACACAGCTAAGTGAATATTTTTTCTGCGGCAACTTTTTGGTACCCTTTTTTGCACTAAAGTTTGGCAACGCGTATGCTGCTGTTTTAAAACTCGCCAGCTATCTTGCCGATGCTATAAAAGGAATAATTCATGTGTCAGTAGGTTTTAGCGGCGGAGCACTCTTTGCAGCAATAAAAAACACTGATTTTAAAACAAAGTTAGCAGCCTTTTATGAACTCAGCGGAAAACTATACAAGATCCTCTTTTTTACTTTGGTTTTACTGACCTTGAATTATCAGACACTGGCACGTTTTACCGCCAAAGATACTCAACCACAATTCATATTGGGTTTAATTGCTATTTTCTTGTTATTTTTATTTTCCAAACATATTTTCTTGGCATACGAACAATTTTATATAGTAGAAGAACGCACAGCCAAATTGTTTTTATTTAAAGCCCTAGAAATAGTTATGTTTTTGTGTGCTATTCACCTTAGTTCACACTTTTCACTATTTATCACCCTTCTCAACCTAATAATTGTACGAATAATTAGTTTTGTTATTATAGCAACACACGCTTATGCTACATGGAAAATAAAGCCGGGATTCAGGATAAATTTTAAATTCATAATTACTAGTTTTTTTAGTGCCTACGCTCTACGAACAGTAGCCAATTTTTTAAGATAAAAAACCATGATAAACACAACACAACTCTACCAAAAATTTAACAAGGCTGTTCGCTGGAACAGTGTTCTTTTTTTCTTTAACAAAATTAGCAAAACAGCTTTGTCCTTTTTTTTATATTACAAATTAACAGCACAAGATTTTTCAACTTGGGCAAATGTTTATAGCTTTATTTTCATTTTTACTCTTTGGACCGATTTTGGATTTTCACGCGCACTTCCACAATACTGTTTAATCTTTGCAAAAAACGATAAAGAGAAGAAAAGATTCATATCCAAAGTTTTAATTTTTAAAATACTTATCTCTTTATTCGCAAATACATTGTTTATTATCTTTACTCCCAAAATCGCTGCTTTTTTACATTTGCAAAATTATAAAAAATATTTTTATTTAGGATGTATTCTATTTTTTGCAGAAAGTATAAGATCTGTTTTTAGACTTATTTTTTATTCTTATTTTTGGCAACGATCTTTTAACCTCATAGAAAGCTTTGTAATATCAATCCATACAATAACAATAATTGCCATAATAAGCTTTCAAGTTTCTAGCAATGCCATTCTTTCCAATATTTTTATCGCACAAATTATTGCAACTGCAACCATGGTTTTAGTTTCTATCTTTATGTTAAGTTTTTTATGTAAAGACAAAGACTATCAAGGTCATAAATTTATAAATACACAAAAAAGTACAAAGAATTTTATAAAACATTGCCTAGCTATGTGGGGACTAATTTCTATTAACAGCTTAACTGAAAGAAATTTTCTATTTCCATTTTTAACTCATACGCTTGGTTTTTATTTTGCAAACATTTTCAAAGTTGCAAATGATGCCGCACTGCTTTTTCAAAGATTTGTTATTAAAAGTATAGGAACAACAGGCACTTCACTTTTTGCACATATTGAAACCAACCAAGTAAAACCCACACAAGTACCTGTTGCCCTTGATGGCGATTTGAAAATAACGCAACACCAAAGACACGTTGGGTCCCAATTTAAAAGGCAAAATTTATTTGGTGATGTTTTCTCTAAGCTAACCAAAAGAATTGTTTGCCTTGTTTTTCCACTATTTGGAATACTTTTATTTCTTTTACTGCAAACCAAACAAAAATCATTAAATTTTCAATATCTATTTTTTTTAAAAAATGGAAATCACTACATTTTTAAAGTTTTTCTACTTTTAGCTACTCTTTACCTTATTCAAATCATTTTCATGGCATATGAGAGAATCTTAGAAGTTAAAAGAGATTATAAAGAACTCTTTATCAGTTTTTTGCCGTATTTAGGCATTATCTTCTTTTTGTTGTACTGCTTGTACAATAAACAATGTACTATTAATTATTCTTTGATTTCGATTCTATTAATAATTCACGTTTTACGAATTCTCAGCCTTGCGGCCAGAGTTACATACGCTAAAATCAAATACAATCTTAAATTCCCATTAAAATTCACTTTTTGTGTTGTAATCATTTCAATTATTGCATCCATCGCACTTAATTTTTTTGTTAACATATTTAGATAAAAAACCGTTTATCCTGGACACATTGAATGTTTTTTTATTTTTCTTGTTTTTAGTGAAACAAATTTGTTAGGTTAAAAAAAATATAATATTTGTTGTTTTTGAAGGAGAGGTTTTGATGAAAAAAATAATACAATTAATTTCGCTAGCAACCATCTTGACATTATCAACTACCCAAGTTAAATGTGAATGGATAAAAAAAGGAGAAACAAAAGACTTTAAAACAATAGGAAATGGTGGCTGGGCCCTAGATAAAAATGGTTATCCATGGCAATGGTCTGAAACCGATGATTGGGTTAAAAAAGATAAGATAGTGCTTAGTTCTAGTCAACAAAAAGAATACGCATTAGCAGACTCAACTCAACTTAAATTCACCGACATAACAAATTCTTACGCAATAAATGGCAATAAATTTTATTCTTACAAAGAACGCAATGTTCAAGAAACAAAAATCAACGCTTGGCTCATGGAATCGGAATCAGAATTATCATTTAAGGTGATAGCACTAGATGAAAAAATCGCAGATACCGTATATCTAGTAGACATAAATAATAATCTTTACAAAAACAATGTATTAATAAGCAATAACTACAAATTTGAAGGTGTAGGCACTAATGGTTGGGCCTTAGGAAATCTAGAAAAAGAAACAACTCGTAATAAAATTTATCAATATACTGAAACAAAAAAATGGGAAGAATTAGGTTCTGGTTTTAAAAAAATTGGCGGAATTTGGGCAATTGGAGATGGCAAATCAGATAAAAAAAATGAGAAAGCATACCAATACGAAAAAGAAAACTGGGTTCAAAAAAGCGAGAAGACATTTAAAGATATAAGTGGTGATGGTTGGGCTGTTGGAAAAGATACATTTATTTATCGCTGGGAATAAACAGAGAATCTGAGCATTTTATTTTTATTTTTACGCATTTAGCTTAACTTTTATCAAAAAATAGCTATTTTTTGTTGAATTTGTACTTATGGCTTTTGACAACATTAATGAGTTGTGTAAAACTCAATTTGTAATAAAAAAGCTAATTTTTAAGTACAATTTTTTTTGGGGGTTATTGTGAAAAATATAAAATTAAAAATACTATTTCTTTTCTTTGTAGGCTTTCTACAAATATCAAACAACTTTGTTTTTGGAGTGGAACATGATGAAAGTCAAATGTGTACAATATGCCAATCAAGCGTATACTATGCAACTGACGATGCAGGAAATTTAATTAATAAAAGAAAAGCTGATATTCCTGCTAATCCTGAAGGTCTTCGAATTGGAAGAGAAGAAGATATTATTCCTGTTGATAGCTCAGGCAATCTCGATAGATCAAAACTTGTTCCTCTTGATGATTCTCAGATAACTACATTGCACTGTAGTCATAAACTTCATAACGATTGCTTCCAAAGACTTTTAAGATATGATGGACCCATTAACAGGATTTGTCCGGAGTGTAGAGAACCACATGGCATTCAAATAAATTCAGAAATAGTCCAAATAGTGCAAAATAATGTACGTTGCAAGATATTAACGCAAGCAGGTTTTGATGAAGTTAAGACATACTTACAATCTCACCAAGAAGTTGTAAGCTTGAGCTTAGTATTAAAAGACAATACAAGACAAATCCCAGAAGATTTTTTTGTGGACTTAAGTCATTTAATAACTCTTGGTCTTCGTAATAACGAGCTCACTTCTTTACCAGCATCAATTGGACAGCTAAGTAATTTATTTAGACTTGATCTTGAACATAACCAACTGACTTCTTTACCAAGATCTATTGAAAATCTAACAAGTTTACAAGTACTTGATCTTCGTAATAACGAGCTAACTTTTTTACCAGAATCAATTGGGAATCTGACCGCATTACAAGAGCTTTATCTTGATAGCAACCAACTTACTTCTTTACCAGGAGAAATTTGGCAACTAACAAGTTTAAAAAAGCTTTGTCTTTCTAGTAACCAACTCACTGAATTACCATCAGAAATTGGAAATCTAACTAATTTAGAAGGGCTTTATCTTGGTAGCAACCAACTTACTTATTTGCCACCAACAATTGGACAGCTAGAACAGTTAAAATTTCTTGGTCTTCGTAATAACGAGCTCACTTCTTTACCAGCATCAATTGGACAGCTAAGTAATTTATTTAGACTAACTCTTGAAAATAACCAACTTACTTCTTTACCAGATTCAATTGGAAATCTAACTAATTTAGAAGGGCTTTATCTTGGTAATAACCACCTTACTTCTTTACCAAAATCAATTCGAAATCTAACAAGTTTAGAATTGCTTGATCTTGGCTATAACCAACTTACTTCTTTACCAAAAAAAATTGGAGAGCTAACAAGTTTAAGAGAACTTCATCTTGTAAGGAATAAACTGACTAAATTACCAAAATCAATTGGAAGGCTGAGTCGTTTAAGCAAGCTTAATCTTGACTATAATCATATTATTCCTTGGCCAAGAAGAAAACTACAACCCCTTTTAGATAGATATCCACCAATCTATTTCATTTTTGGTGAATTTTCTCAAAAAACACCTATACCGTAACAACCTCCTTCATTTATTCAAAGAATACAAAACTGGTTTAGAAGAAGATAAGAAAATAAACCTACGGCACAATAATAGTTGAAAAAATAGCCGGGCTGCCTATTTCCCTTTTTTTTGCATTATCTTGCTTTTTGGAAAATTGATTTGCTAACATTTAAAATGAAGCTAATTTAAATAATTTTTTGTTAAAAAAGGAGAAATTTTGTGAA
>Ga0233430_1001064_pt1 | contig 41990 bp, 50 predicted proteins | sample SI_118_April2016_2_FD_179883 | JGI IMG/M metagenome (GOLD analysis project Ga0233430, IMG submission 179883) | Seawater microbial communities from Saanich Inlet, British Columbia, Canada - SI_118_April2016_150_MG | ecosystem: Environmental > Aquatic > Marine > Inlet | place: Canada: British... | reverse complement strand
CCTCATAATTTTCTATCATCCTTCTGATGCTGTTTTTCCACCATCTACATTTAGAATGGTCCCTGTAATCCAACTTGCTTCATCTGATGCTAAAAACGACACCGCATTTGCAACATCTTCAGGCTCTCCAATTCTGACAAGTGGAATTCTTTCTTCAATGATTTTTCTTGCTTCAGGGTCATCCAAATACGGTTTAATCATTCCAGAATTAATAATTCCTGGACTAACACAATTGCATCTGATATGTTTTCTTGCATATTCTACTGCGATTGATTTTGTAAACATTGCAGTGGCAGCTTTAGTAGATGAGTATGCTGCTAAATGGACTTTGGTAATCGCTCTTTCACCTGCAATTGAACCAATATTTACAATTGAACCACTTTTAACTTCGGTCATTTTATTGAGAACTGATTTTGTAATGTTGAATAATCCTAACATGTTCACATCAATGATTTTTTTGATTTCTACTTCTGTCATTTTATGAAAATGAACTGGGTCATTGATTGTTCCTGCATTGTTTACTAAAATGTCTATTTTTCCATATGTATCCATTATTTGATTCACAGTTTGTAGTACTTGAGATTCATCAGTTAAATCACATGATATTGATGCAGTTGATTCTTCGCTTCCTACATTTTTTCTGGTATGTTCTAATTTTTCTAAATCTCTGGCAACTAGAATAACTTTAGCACCTTCTTTAACAAATTTAGTTACGATTCCCTGACCAATGTCACTTGATGCACCTGTAACTATTGCAACTTTATCTTTTAACTGCATAATTTGACATATTCTTTATCGTTTATAGAATTTTTGTTGAACCTTATTCGTAACATTGTTTATTTTAACTCGTTGCTTTTTTTGATATATTCAATTATTCCTGTATAGTCTATCTCTCCCAATCCTTCCTTTACTGCATTCTCATACACTTGTTGGGCTTTCTCGATCATCGGTAATTTTATTCCTAAATTTTTTGCAGTATTGGTCATCGTACTAATATCTTTTTTTAAATTAGCAAGAGTAAATGTTGCATCGTAATCCCCTTCAATCATTTTGTATGCTTTTTTCTCACTCATACCTGTTTTGAAATATGTGGAATTTAGAATTTCAAGAAATTTTTTTGGATCCACATTTGACTTTTCAACTAGTGTAATTCCTTCAGACAATGCAAGTGCAAGCATAGTGATTTGTAAATTCATGGCTAATTTTATGGAGTGTGCGGTTCCTTCATTTCCTAAGAAAAAGACCCGATTTGCAATTTTCTCAAAAACTTCTTTACATTGATTAAAACTATTTTTATTTCCAGATGCCATCATCACCAAGTCTCCTGAAATTGCAACATTTGGTCCTCCCATTACTGGAATGTCTAATTTAGTGATATTGTTTTCCGAAAATTTTTTTGAAATAATTTTCGATTCTTCTGGATCAATTGTGCTCATATCTGCAACAATCAACCCTTCGTGTACGCCTTTTACAATTCCATTATTTTCAAATGAAATTTCTTTTACTGCATTTGCATCTTTGACTATTGTGATAACTAATTCTGAATTCTCGGCAACTTCTTTTGGTGATGTTACGATTTTAGCACCTTTTTCTTTTAATTGAATTGTTTTTCCTTTTGTTCTATTATATGCTGCAACATCAAACCCTTCGTCTAACAAATGTAATGCTACTGCATTACCTAACATCCCAGTTCCTATAATTCCGATTTTATTAATACTGTTCATTCTTTTGTACTATCATTAATGCCGTTCTTCATTTTGAACTTCCCATTGTTTATTTCCAAATCTTGACACTGCAAATTCTAATTGTCCAATAGTTTTATCACCTTTCTTTACTTTTGCAAAATCAAGTTTTTTCATTTTAAATATTTTCTCTTTTGGTTTGTAACCTCCTTCAATCACTCTTACTTTGAATCTCTTACTTGCCTTGATGATTAATTTTCTGGCATTTTGTACTTCGCCCATCCATGAAAACATTTCAAAATCACCAAAATTTTTTGTAGATACTGTATATCCATACAATCTAGCCTCAATCTTCATGTTTTGAGATTTTGCATGTTCATTTAACCACTTTATTACTTCTTTCCCATGGTCTTTTTCAACACCGAATGTTTCTGAATCTCTCATACCATCAAACTAGTAAAATCTAACCATAATAATCATTTTCAAAAAATTGTTAAACTAAAATATTGATAAATACTCAAAAATTTTATGCTAACTGTTGATTGTAGAGATGTCTTATCTGTAAAAAATGAATTACTAGTATATGTTTCAGATACTGTAGCTGCAATCCCAACTTTGAAAAACAATCAATTCACTTTATCGACTTTTGATGATGATGAAATTCTTGATATTAACACTGTCATTGGTGCAATCAAGGAATTTCTTGATTCAATTGGCGAAAACAATAATTTTGCTGTAATTTCTAATAATAATACAATCAATATACAATCAATACATGGAAAAATAATAGAACAAGTTTCTGAAACAACTCAAAATGAAATGTTTACTTGTACACATTGTGGATTTGTTACTCGTTACCAAGTTGAACTAAATGCTCATCAGAGAATCCATTACCTTTAATTGATCTTAAAAATTCGTGGAGTAGAGTTTTCTTTAATTTTTGGTTCATCTATTGCTATTGTAAAATCATAATGTGGTAATCTTTTTTTATATTCTGTAACGTAGCTTTTTGCAACTTTACTTGTTTTGAATTGTGTTCGAATTTCTTTGATGTTTACTTGTTTACCGCACACATCATAAATGATGATTTTGTAATCATTTGGTTTTACATAATATTTTGTACTACAATACCATATTGTCCCTAGTATAATGACAAAAAATCCTGTGATCATTTTATCAAAAACTTTTCTCATGCTTTGATTTTTAACAGGATCTTTATAAGCACTAGTTACAAATTTTTATCATGTCTGATTCATTTAGAAAAAATATCACAAAAGTATATTGTGAAAAATGTGATCTAGTTTTAGAATCTCGAGAAAAATTTGAAAAACATCTTGATAGTCATTCATCATCTGTATCATGTGAGGTGTGCCCAATTGATACGGCCATTGAAAAATTTACTAACTTGTTTAAGAGAAAATCAGCAGACAATTTGGAATAATCTTTTTTAACTCTTCTAAAATTACTCAATTATGAATAAAAAAGGCGTAATTTTAGGCGTCATATCAATTGCAATAATCGGTATAATTGCAACATCTTTTTCAAACTCTTCTGATACTGTTTCCCTTGATGCTAGGTCTCATGGCACAATTGATACTACTATGGGTTCTCCAATTTTAGGTGACCCTTTAGCACCAATCACTATTGTTGAATTTGGTGATTATCAATGTCATCAATGCTATAATTGGTATCATAATACAAAACCTGCAATCACTACAAATTACATTGAAACAGGAAAAGCAAATTTAGTTTTTATTGACTTGGCATTTTTGGGACGTGACTCCCCAAAAGCTGCTCAAGCAACATATTGCGCTGATGATCAAGGAATGTATTGGGAATTTCATAATTCACTTTACACTTCTCAAGAATCTCAAATTGACAATGGTTGGGCAAATACTGAACGACTAAAGGCATTTGCATTTGGTATGGGTCTTGATATGGAACTTTTTGAGAGTTGTCTTGACTCTGGAAAACATTCTAAACGTGTACAGTTCAATTCGTCTCAAGCAAAAGAACATGGTATTCGTGGAACTCCTGGATTTTTCATCATAAATTCTGATGAACAAAAACAACTAAGTGGAGCACAACCCTTTTCTGTGTTTAAAGAAATTTTGGATTCTATGATCTAAATGTTTCAAATAATAAAACTTGTTTACTCTAATTTCAAATATCTGATTTTTTCATTTGTATTTTTTTCATTAATGTTTGTTGGACTATTAATTTTATCAGAATACATTTTCTTAGAACCATACATTGTAAGTCATCTTCCTTCTGGAAGTGAATTTGGATTTACTCTAATTTTGAGTATCTCTGCATTATCTGCCTTGGTAATTCCAATGAATATTTTTCGAATCAACAGTCTAAAAAGTTCTAAACAAAAAATGGGTGGTGGATTATTCGGATCTGTAATTGGTGCAGCAGCTGGTGCTTGTAGTTGTGGACCTGTAGGATTTGCAGTGATCTCCACATTTGGTTCAGTTGGTGCTACTGCGACTGCTTTTTTGACAAACTATGAAACTCCTATACGAATCATATCTATTGTAATTTTGGTTGTTACTTTGTTTACTACACTGAAATCTCTTAAAATTGAGTGTAAAATTAATTCATAACTTTAGAATTGTAAGAAATTACCTAATTGACAAATTTTTACAACCTTTGCATGTATCATGTAGTTCAATGAGTTTATTGTGTGACATACATCTACATCCCAATTCGACCTGCTAGACGAGATCCAGATGCCGAAGAAATAGAATCCGCTGAAGATTAGGCATCTTATCTTTCCTTTGTATGTTCAAAAAATGTATAACTGTGCTTTTTATTTACCATTTTTTGATTTAATTTAATGCAGAATTGGAATTTACTTTTAGGAATTTCATTAATTGCCAGTCCAATCCTTTTTGCAATGATTGCTTTTCCTGACTCTATTGCTTGGAGTTGGAATGAAGGACGAGGAGGATATCTTTTTGCACTAGTTTTTGTAGTGGCAGAACTTGTTGGCTTAAAAATTGTAATTTCAAAAAAACGATTAATTGCAGTTATTCCTCTAGCATTGTTAACTATTGCATATCTTGTTTCACTGGAATATGGATTACAAGAATTTATCATATCATCTGCTGAATCCTACAACGTTCAATTAATTTACTCGTGGACATGGATGTGGGACTTTATTGTGATGGCAATTTTCATAGTTGTTACATTAACTATCTTTTTTGGCAAAAGATGGATAAGGATTGCACCAGCTGGTCCAATCTTTCTAACTGGAACTGCAATTATTTTATCTCTTGATGCATTTTTCCCGTATGACACACTTGGTCCATTACAATACATTGTCCCATATTTCGTTCAGGCAAACGTGTGGATAATTACTGCACTTGAACTTGGCACTGCAGTTGCAAGAGACAATGTAATGTTTTTGCGTGGTGATCATGGTTCTATGGCCCTTCAAGTATTTTGGCCATCAGCTGGTGTGCATAGTATCATCATCTTCTCACTAGTCATTGGTGCATTTATGTTAAAGATGAATATCCCTCGAACTCGAAAAACAATTTACTTTGTTTTGGGAATATTTGGTACAATTGGAGTTAACCTGATTCGTATTTTTTCATTATCCTGGTATGCCCTTAAGGTAACTACTGATCCTGTTGCATGGGAGGAATATCATAAGATTGCAGGTGAGATAATGTTTTTGCCATGGCTATTTGCATTCATCTTTGTAGTGATTATAATTGAATCAAGACGATTGAAAAAAATAGAATCAAAAGAATCTTCTAAAAATAATTCGTAATATTGCTCTGCCCTTGGATTTCTGATAATTCAGAAACTTTTACTCCAATTCGTCTAATTGTTGTTTTTTGATTTAACAATGCCTCTTTTAGTAACTGATTCACATTTTTTTCTAATTCTTCAAAACTATCAGTTGAATTTCTAAGCATTCTTGATTTTGATTTGTTTAACAAATCTGATTGAACTAAATGTATTCCAACTGATTTGAACATTTTATTATTTTTTTTAACCACTTTGTACACCTCATTACATAAATCTGTAATATTTTCTAACAAAAATTCATAATTTGTAGAGTCTATTTTTAATGTCATAATTTTACTATATTGTATTCTTTCATCTCTTTTTTTTACTGGTTCATTATCTATTCCTCTAACTGCATTGTAGATGTATGTTCCACTCTTTCGTCCAAATTCTTTGTTTAATGTAAAAACATCTAATTTTTTTAATTCTTGTATTGTTTCAAAATTCATTTCAGTAAATCTGTTTTCTGTTTTTTTACCAATTCCTGGAATTGTTCTAATTTTTAATTGATCTAAAAATACTTCTACTTTTTCAGGTGAAACAACAGTAAGTCCGTCTGGTTTTTGAAAATCTGATGCAATCTTTGAAATCAGTTTGTTTGATGAAATTCCAATAGAACAAGTAAGTTTGATTTTTTCTCTGATTGAATTTTTGATTTGTTGCGCTAAATGACTTGCTTTAATAAAATCTCCCTCTGTTCTTTTTGTTACATCCAGATATGCTTCATCTCTTCCAACATATTCAAAAATATCTGCATACTGTTTCATTATGTCCATGGCTTTTTCAGATATTTCTGTGTAAAAATCAAAATCTACTGGAAGAAACACTGCATCCTTTTTTTCTTCTAATCTTTTTTTTGCAAATGTAATTGGCATTCCTGATTTAACTCCATATTTTCTTGCAGTGTAATTTGCAGTAGCTATTGCTCCACTATCTCCTCCCCTATCTGAAAATACGCAAACACAAACTGGTTTTGATTTTAATTCAGGTGATCTGGTTTCTTCACATTGTGCATAAAAATAATCAAAATCTATGTGGAACACTATTCTTGTTTCCAATGATTTTGTGAATATTTTTGATTATTATTGTTTTGTGCATTAATCTAAATACCAATATCTTTTCCATATTATCTGTGGACTCTCCAATATCTGCAGATGAGAATGGTGTAAAATTCAAACCTGAAAAAATGGAGAAAGAAAAATTATACCATTGTATTTTTAAAAATAAAGCAATGTTGGGATTTAAGGACTCTCAAGATGTTCTGAATTGTTATGAAATTGAAGATTTGGATCTAGTTGAGAAAATTAAATGTTGTACAAACAGTGATGAACTTGAGATATTCTTTGAGGAGTATCTAAAATCACAAAACCTGAAAAATTAAATAAAAGCAAAAGATGATTTTACTATTAAAGGAATTTTAAATTGAGTGACCCTAAAAAATCAAAAGATGCAGAAGATATTTTATCCGAATTTGACTCTAGAACTAACCCAGAACCAGAACCTGTAGCAGAACCAACACCAGAACCTGTAGCAGAACCAACACCAGAACCTGTAGCAGAACCAACACCAGAACCTGTAGCAGAACCAACACCAGAACCTGTAGCAGAACCAACACCAGAACCTGTAGCAGAACCAGAATCTGCTCTTACAGCTGCTCAAAAACAAGAAGAACGCAACATTATCTTTATTGGCTCAAAACCTGTCATGACATATGTCTCTGCAACATTAACACAACTTTCAACTAGACCTCATGTGACTATCAAAGCTAGAGGCAAAAAAATTACTTTAGCAGTTGATGTTTCTCAAATGATTCTTAAAAGAATGGATACAGTTGGTTATGTGATTACTGATGTACGTATCTCTTCGGATTCTTTAACTTCTCAAGATGGGAAGCAAAGAAATGTTTCAAACATGGAAATTGATATCACAAAAGAATAATCTGATAATTTTAATCTCAATTGGTTTTTTGTTTCTAGTTGTATTGTGTTTGATTGTTTTTTCAGATGATTCTTGTGGAATTTCACATATGTTAATTTTAAATGAAATTAATACTTTTGAGAACACCCTGGATCCTGAATTTTGTGAAAATCTTCTTGAAAAGATTGATGCGTTTAATGAAACATGTGAACCTCAAGTTAAAATTTTAGATTGCAGTTAATGAAAAATATCTACTATGAATGTGATTCCAAAATAAATCAACATCATACTTAGCAAACCCATAATAATTTTGTAGTTTTTGTTTGAAAGAATTTTTTTACTCTTTGATGCAAGATATGACACTGCACCAAGCCATACAAAATCCATCCAAATATGCAACACAAACACAATCAGTATTCCTACAAATGACCAAATCATCATCGCATCTGAAATTAATTTAAATCCAATTGTCAACCACCAAATTATGAAAAACGGATTTAATGCACTAAGTAAAATTCCTGTAATTAATGGACCTTGCTTTAAAGAAAATTCATTTGGTTTTATTTTTTTGAATAATGTTTTAATTTGAATTGCTGCAAAAACAAAAAGTGTAATTGCACCAAAAATTGTAATCGTTGTTCTAAATTCTGGAAACGATTCAAGAGAAAATACTCCAATACCTAACAAAATTACTAATGGTAACTCTACAATTGCATGACCTATTGCCATTTTGATGCCTGATTTTATGCCTTGCTGAACCCCATACACCAAATTTGCAGTAAATAGTGGTCCTGGAACCATTACCCCTGATGCTGAAACTATAATTACTAATACAAAAAATTCAAGAAACCCTATCATTGTTTTTGACTATTTTTTTATTATGGCACAAATATGATTGGAATCATTTCATCTATACATTGAATTTTTGAGATGTTGTGATTCTTCTTCTGTTTCTTTAATCATGACTTCTGCTTTTTCTGCTTCTTGCTGCAATGATGAAATATTACAAGTTGCCCCTGGAATTAATTTTGTTATTGCCGTACACAATTGTGTACTTGATTTAAAGTCTGGACCTTTTCCATCACTTTGAAAAATTAAAACGACTACATCTTGTCCCATCATACTTCCTTCATTTAGTAATGTACCTGGAATACCTGGAACTGTTCCATGATCTAAAACTTTCAAACCTGCATCCTTGATTTTATTTCGGGCAGATTCTGTACTGCCAATACCAATTGTTTCCTCTTCACCTTCATTGGATTTTATTGCAATACTACTAATGATTAATCCAATTTTATGCTCTTGTGCCCACTTCAACATTGTTTTTGCTGTATCTTTGTGTAGTGATTGCTCAAGTGTTAGATATGATAAAAATATTGCAACCTTTTGTTTCTCATTTACAAAAATTCTTGATGGAAAGTTTGGTTTCCCATCTTTGATTACACTAATTGGAGGAAAACTATCTGAATCGACAATTCCAGTTATCTTATACTGTGACGTCTTTATCATGGATTCAGAAGCAATTGCACTACTAAATCCTGCTGAAGGAAATCCATCAATAAGAAAACCATTTTCTAAATTTACTTTTTCTAACTCTCTAATTCTAATCTTGGATGTCAATTGAATACTTTTGATTCCTATTGAATAATAATTTTATTGATTTTTCAATTTTGACACTAGTGCTGCATAGATAAATGGCAAAATTGTAGTCACCTCTGCGTGCAATGTTGATTGTTTTGCTTTTTGAGTTACTTTTCCCCATGAAATTGCCTCTCTCACTAATGCACCACTTAGACTTCCATCAAACTCTTGTGCAGTTGTAATGTAAAATGCATAATCTAATCCTTCTCTGTATTGATTCCACCATAATGTGTGATGTTTTGAAATTCCTCCCCCAATCATAAATGCACCTGATCTTTCTGCTTTGAAAATCAGTCCTGATAACAAATTTGCATCCCCTATCACATTTAATTTAAAATCCCCATGACTTTGTGTAAACATCCAAATTTGACTCCCTACTGCGCCATCCATTATTCCAGGAACTACTACATCAATGTCATTTTTGTATGCCCAATAAAGAAAAGAATCTTCTCCTAAATGTTTTCCAACCATCTTACAAATTTCAGCAGTAGTCATCTCTCTTACTCCATTTTGATACTCTTCTTCAAGAAATGAATTCATTTTTTCTTCAATTAATGGACCATAACTATCCATTGGAACTAGAACATTTCCTAATCTGTGGATATTTTTATCTGCTAATTCATTATCATCCATTGTAAATGACCCTTCCTTGTAATGTGAGAAATGTCTTGCAATATCATGATCTAATGCTCCGCATGTTGTCAGTGCCACATCAAACCACTTGTTCTTCATCATATCTTTAATTATTCCACGCAATCCTGTTGATACCACTGCACCTACAAACGAGATAAATTTGAGACATTGTTTATCTGGAATCATTTCAGACAAAATTTCTAATCCTGTAGATAGATTAACTGATTCAAATCCCCCTGATTGTGATAACTCTTCAAAGATTTTTTCAATTGTTGTATCTGAATTGATTTGAATATCTTTGACTGGACGACCTGGTTCAATCATGACATTATTTTTTCGTGGCAAGTATAAAATTCTGCCTTAACTAAATTGTTTTTTAATTTTCTCTAAGAAAACTTTAAACCCACCAAATAGTACCAGTTTTCGAATGTCAGAACGAATCAAAGTTGGTTTGGTAGGTATTGGAAACTGTTTTTCAGGCTTGATTCAGGGAATCGAATATTATAGGAAAAACCCTACTCAGGAAGTTACTGGAATTATTCATGATAAACTATCTGGTTATGGAATTCATGATATTGATTTTGTTTGTGGTTTTGATGTTGGTGAGAATAAAGTTGGAAAACCTCTTCATGAAGCAATCTATGCATTTCCCAACATGGTTGACTGGATTCCAAAAGACGAATTACCAAAAACTGATGCTAAAATTTATGAAAGTCCAATTTTAGATGGTGTTGGCTTATGGGTAGAAAATAGAATTAAACCTGTTGAAAACCCAAAATCCGTAGAAGAAATTACTGAAGAAGTTAAAAAAGTAATCAAAGACACCGGTGTTGAAATTATTGTTTCTTATTTACCTGTAGGCTCTGATAAAGTTACTGAATACTGGGCACAAATTTGTCTTGATACTAATACTGCATTTGTAAATTGCATTCCTTCATTTATTGCATCAGATGAAACATGGGCAAAAAAGTTTACAGAAAAAAATATTCCTTGTATTGGGGATGATATCAAAGGACAAGTAGGTGCTACCATTGTTCACAGAACTTTGGCTAAATTATGTAATGATAGAGGAACAAAAATTGAAAAAACATATCAAATCAATGTTGGTGGTAATACTGATTTTCTAAACATGAAAGAACAAGATAGACTTGTTTCAAAGAAAATTTCTAAAACTGAAAGTGTACAAAGTCAATTAAAAGAAAGACTAGATGATGATCAAATTTATGTTGGACCTTCTGATTTTATTCCATTTTTAGGTAACACTAAACTCATGTTTATGAGAATTGAAGGTCGTCAATGGGCAAACATTCCATATAACATGGAAGTAAGATTAGAAGTTGATGATAAAGCAAATTCTGCAGGAATTGTAATTGATGCAATCAGATTAGCAAGAATTGCACTTGATAGAGGAGTTGGTGGACCAATCAAACCTGCTAGTGCATATTTGATGAAACATCCAATTGAACAAACATCTGATGTTCAAGCAAAAGCTGCATGTGAAGACTTTGTTGAAGGAAAATAATCTCACTGAAATTTATTAAAATCTGAAAATCTATTTTTTCTACTTTGTTCATATTTTTCTAGATTAAATTTTACACTATGACTTGTTTCCCCATTTAACATGTTGATTTTGGTATTCATTACACGATCATCTTCTTGCATGTCTACTATCATACTGTTTCCTCCAAATTTGTGATTTTCCACATTTGCTGCAATTATCGGAATTCTGTTCTCAAGTGATCTTACTTGTACATACATTTTCCATGGTTGAATCCCTCTTTTTACAATTCTACTAGGTGAAAATAGCACTTGAGCCCCTTTTTTGGTCAATACATTTGCTACACTTGGAAATACCATATCATAACAAATTACCACTCCAAATTTGCATGCAGTTTTGAATATTTTAGCCTCAGTTCCTGGCTTTACTGTGTCTTTTTCATAGTCAAATGGATGAATTTTCTCTTGTTCTCCTATGAATTCTCCCTTAGGTCCAATTATTGGTGAAATTATTGATGTTTTTTCCTTTGTACTTTTGTAAAACGCCCCTGTGATGATAGTCATGGAATATTCTCTTGCAATTTTTTTAAATTCTATAAATTCTGAATCAAAATTTGATATTTCATTATTTTTTAACCATTGTTCAGGTAAACACACAATCTCTGTCTCCTTTTTACCTAGTTTTTTCAAATTTTTTACAACTTGTTCGATTCCCTTTTGATTTGTATCATATGATGTGGTTTGAATTAATCCTAATCTTGTCATATTATTTTTGATGTGTGGATGGTAATTATATCTAGGCGCATTTTACTCGATCATTTATTTTGATCTCAACATCACACAGAACACCGTTACGAAAAATATCATAACACAACAAGAAAAATTAATCTTGTGTGTCAACTAAACTTGTTAAGTATTCATTATCATACCAATTGAAAAATTATTCTCATTGGTACATGTAAAAAAAGTAGAGATCTTTGGTTTCAAATCATTTGGATTCAAAAATACCACTGTTCCATTTGAACCTGGACTTGTATCAATTTCTGGACCAAATGGTTCTGGTAAAAGTAACATTTTGGATGCAATTATTTTTGCAATGGGTGAGAACAAACCAAAAGTAATGCGTGTACAGAAACTTCGAAATTTAATTCATGATATTGAAGGTGCAAATAGACGTGGACCTAAAATGGCAAGATCTAGTGTCCACTTTGATAACACTGATAGAAAAATTCCTGTTGATTCAGATAATGTAGAAATTACAAGAGAGATGGATGAAAAAGGTGAAAACAATTACTATCTGAACAAAAAGAAAACCAATCGTGGACATATTCTCGATTTACTTGATGTTGCAAATGCTGGTTTAGGGCAACTAAATGCAGTACAACAAGGAACTGTAACTAGAATTTCTGAATTCACATCTGAAGAAAAAAGAAAAACAATTGAAGATTTAATCGGACTATCTTCTTTTGATGAAAAAAAACAAGAATCTGAAAAACAACTAGAAGAAGCAGATAGACGATTAGAAATCGCATTGGCAAAAATGGGTGAAATTAAAAATAGAATTGACGAGTTAGAAGAGGAACGAAATCAAAAACTACGTCATGATATCATTGAACGAGAACTGAATCGATACAAAGCAATAGATGCTGCAAATAAAATGAATGTTCTATCTGTTAAAAAAGAGTCAAAAGAAAGTGAATTACATGTTCTGAATACACAAATTACATCCTCTGATACTCATAGAACCACTTTACGAACGGAACTTGGCACTTTAGAGTCTGAAAAATCAAAAATTATGAGTATAGCCAATGATTACAATCAGGCCAAATCTACACTAGATTCTGAAATTAGTGAAGCTATGAAACAATATGAAATTGATAACACTGCAATTACTGCGTCTCAAAATAGATTGGAACGAATTGATATTAGACGACCTGAAATTAAAAAAGAATTAGAAATAATTGATACTTCTAGAACTGAAATTGTTTTACAAATTCAAAAAATCAAAAATTCTCTTGATGAAATAAATGAAAAGAAAAATGATGTTGTTAAAAATGTAGAAAATATAGATTCACAACGAAATAAAGTATTGGCAGAACAATCAGAAGCTGCTGCAAAAAAATCTGAAATTGATGAAAAAATAAAAACATTAAACAAACAATTGAACAATTCAGAATTAACCCTTTCAAAAATTAAACATGAAAAAGAACAATCTGAAAACAAAATTAAACAAAATACACAAAAAATCAATAATATGAATGAAGGAATAACTGAACTAACTGATGCTAAAAATAAACTTGAATCCCTAATGAACAATCATAATAATTCAATTGTTGAAATCAAATCTCGAATTGGAAAATTACAAAATAAAAAATTAAAAATTAACAAAGATTTGGATGAATGGAATTTAATTTTAGAAAAATCTAGTAAATCTGCAACCCATTATGAATCAAAAATTAAAACTGTGAAAGGGTACATGCATGAAGATTATACTGTTGCCAAATTAAAAGAAGATGCAGAAAAACTAGGAATTGAAGGACTAGTCTATGAAATGGTTTCATGGGATAAAAAATATGAGCGCTCTATGATGGCAGTTAGTTCTGATTGGATTAAAGCAATAGTGGTTAAAGATTTTGCAACATTATTGGGTGTTGCAGAAATTGCTAGAAATAAAAAATTACATAAATTAAAAATCATCCCTTTAGATTCCATTCCAAATTTTAACCTGAAATTACCTAAAGAATCAGGCGTAATTGGAGTTCTTTCTGACTATGTCACTTGTAACTCTCAGTATTTGGCACTCAAGACATTCCTATTTGGAAATGTAATCCTTGCTGAAACTAGAGAATCCGCATACAATGTATCTCAATTAGGATACAAGGCAGTAACTTTGGATGGTGAATATTTTGATGCAAAGGGTGGTACTGTTGTTATTGATATAAATTCAAAGATTTCAAAATTAACTAAATTAATTTCCTTGAGTAGTGATATTGATGTATTACACCAATCAAATACTTTGATTAAAAGATATATGCAAAAACAAAAACATTCTCTAATCAAGATTGATAATTCTATTCAATCATACACTGAACGATTATCTATATCTGAAAAAGAACTAACATCAGTTGATGAAAATCTAATCAGTGTAAAATCTAAAATTCGCTCCATCTATACCCAAACTGAACAATTATCTCAACAAGTTTCAAAATTAACTTTAAGAGACAATACAATAGAGTCTGAAAAATTAATTCATCAATCAAATGTAAATTCTATAACTGAACAAATAGTTCTAGTTGAGCAAACATATGCAAGTGGAGATCAAACCCGAATTGCTGAAGAAATAAAAAAAATCAATCTTCAAAAAATGGATGTTGAAAAATTACACAGTGCAATACAAACAGAATACCGTAACAAAGATGCAGAACTTACAAAAATGCAAACACAAGACAGCCGTGAAAAATCTCAAATCAATCGTCTATCTGATGAAGAACATTCTTTGACTTCTGAATATGTCACTTTGGAGAAAAAAATTGAAAATCTAGAAAAACAAAAAGAACCTAAACAACAAGTTTTAGTTAAACTACGTGAAAAAGAACAAGAATTGATTGCAACCTCTGGTTCATCTATTGGTGAACTAAAAGAGTTTGATGATAAAATCAAAGTATTATCTGACCAAGACAAGGAATTAACTGGAGAAATAAACACGTTTGAGCGAAAAACAGATTCTCTTAATCGTGATTTGCACGATTTAATCGAACGTGAGACAGGATTAAAACAACTTCTTACTGCATATGGTTTTGATAAAAATATGGAAACATTTGATGTGTCTGCAATTGTTCAAGGACTTACTGCTGAATTACACTCACTTAATTCATTAAATGCAAAAGCACCTGAAGTATACTTGGATGTATCTTATGGGTACCGTTCAATGTCTACACGAAAGAATTCCCTTGAGGAAGAACGAAATCGTATTTACAAATTCATTGAAGATATTGAAAAAGACAAACGACAAACATTTCTTAATGCATTTGATACAGTAGATAAAGAAATCCGTTTAATTTTCAACAAGATGACTGGTGGAAACGCTTGGTTAGAACTTGAAAATGAAGATGAAATTTTCACTTCTGGTATTTCATACATCATTCAATTCCCAAATAAACCAAAAAGAGAATCTACATCCATTAGTGGTGGTGAGAAGACTCTAGCTGCTATTGTATTTGTATTGGCTTTACAAAAATTAAACCCATCACCGTTTTATCTCTTTGATGAAGTTGATGCACACCTTGATGCTCCAAACGCTGAAAAACTTTCAAATATTTTAGAAGAGCGTTCACATGAAAGTCAATTCATAATGGTTTCTCTAAAAGATTCAGTCATCCAAAAAGCCAAGCTGATTTATGGTGTATTTCCAAAAAATGGCGTATCTAATGTTGTAGTGTATAAAGACAAACGAATACCTTCTGTTAAAACTAGTTAATTTTGTATTGTGACTTGTTTCTATTCAATATCTGCAAAACATGCTGAATATTGATTCTCTGAAATCTTTTCCAGGTTGGGTTCTTTTTCACATTTGTCAAATGCATATGGACATCGTGTCCTGAATCTACATCCTTCATACACATTTTCATCATCTGACTCTTTGATTCTAATTTTTCTTATTTTGTGTAAATTTTCAGGATCTGGACTTGATATTGCATCAATTAGTGCCTGAGTGTATGGGTGTTTTGGGCTTTGTAATACTGTATCAATTGCTCCAATCTCTACAATTTTCCCCATGTACAAAATGGCAATTCTTTGACCAAAATACCTGGCAGTTGCCAAATCATGTGTGATGTAAATAAATGAAATATTGTATTTTTTTTGTAATTGCTGCATTAATTCTAACATCTCTGCCCTAATTGACACATCAAGCATCGATACTGGTTCATCAGCTAGGATGATTTTGGGTTTTACAGAAAGTGCTCTTGCAAGTACTACTCTTTGTCTTTGTCCTCCTGATAACATGTGGGGATATTTTTTTACAATATCTTCTGCTGGTTCTAATTTTACTTCTCGTAACACTTCAAGTACTCTGTTTTTTCTTTGAGATTTGTTCCCCATTTTGTGAATCTCTAACGGTTCTGATATGATATCGCCAACTTTCATTCTTGGATTGATTGAGTCATATGGATCTTGATGAATCATTTGTGTATTCATTCTAATTTTTTTTAAATTTTCTTTGTTGTTTGTAATTTCTTGATTCTCAAAGAAAATTTTTCCAGAATCTGACTCGATTGACTTTAAAATCAGTTTAGCAATAGTTGATTTTCCAGATCCTGATTCTCCTGCTAATACTAACACTTCTCCTTGATTTAATACAAATGATACATCATCAGTTGCTCTAACTGTCTCTGATATTTTTCCAAAAATTCCTTTTTTTGTAAAGTGTTTTGTTAAATGCTCAACTCGTAATATTTCACTCATGATATTTTATTTCTCATTGATATTATTTCATACATGTATATCAAGAAATATCTTGAGAATCATACAAATTGGGATAAGACACTTATGGTAACTAGAAATTAATCGTAGTTACTTGAGTGATTCTACTCTACACCTTAATTATAAAAAATATGTACTAGATGACAAATTACAGTATTTCAAACCTCATGCTACAAAAATTGAGAATTCATTTGCAGATGAAATCAAATCTAGTCTGAGTAGAGATAAAAAATTCATCTCTCCAAAATTCTTCTACAATATTAAAGGCTCTGAACTCTTTGAGAAAATTTGTTCACTTCCTGAATATTATCCTACACGAACAGAAATTAGTATTTTAGAGCAATTACAAGAGGATTTGCTTGAATATTTGGATGAATCATTTCGTTTAGTTGAGTTAGGTAGTGGCTCCTCTACAAAAACACGATTAATTTTGGATATTTTTGAGAAATTTCAAAGTAAAATGGAATATTTCCCGATTGACATTTCTGATATTTTGGCTGAATCCTCTGAAATATTACAATCTCACTATGAGAATTTGCACATTACAGGAATAATTGATACTTATGAAGGTGGATTGGAATTTCTCAAAAATTATGATACAAAAAAGAATTTGATAATATTTTTAGGATCAAGCTATGGTAATTTCTCACCTGAGAACGGTGTACAATTTTTGAAAAAAATTCACTCCACAATGAAATCCGGTGATCTATTTTTAATTGGATTGGATTTGGTAAAGGATTATTCCATTTTAGAATCAGCTTATAATGATTCAAAAGGTGTAACTGCTGCATTTAATCTCAATGTGTTATCTAGAATCAATGATGAGTTAGATGCTGATTTTGATTTGAATAATTTTGCACATCATTCTGTGTATAATGAGCAATCACAGCGAATTGAGATGTATCTCAAATCTTTAACAAATCAGACAGTTGTGATATCTCAATCAAATATTACAATACCTTTAAGAAAAGATGAACTAATACATACAGAATTTTCTCACAAATTCAAACCATCTCAATTGAATTCCCTCTTTGAAGATATTGGATTTGAAGTGAAACATATTTGGTGTGATGAAAAAAAGTATTTCTCATTGACATTATTATCTAAAAAATAAATTTTTAGAATTATTTCTAATCAATTGTTTTCTGCACATCTAAATCCAGAAAAGAGCCATCTCTCATCTAGTCTAAAGAAATTCCTGTAACTTCCTCTTATTGACATTGAAGGTGTCCCAAATGAACCACCTCGTAACACCTTTTGATTTGAAAACCATTTGTCATTATACTCATCAAACCCTGTAACAAATCCTGGATACCCTGTATACTCTGATGATGTCCATTCCCACACATCCCCAACCATCTGTTGACATCCTGACGGACTGACTCCATCTGGATATGTGCCAATTTCAGTACATCCCCATTGATACGATTCTAGTAAGTTACAATTATTTTCAGTTGGGGGCTCATTTCCCCACGGAAAAATACTCTTTTGTTGAGTTGTATCATTCCAACATGCAGCTTTTTCCCATTCAGCTTCAGTTGGTAGTCTTTTTTTTGCCCATTTACAATAAGCATCTGCCTCGTAGTAACTGACATGTTTTACTGGTTCATTTGGATTGATTTTATGAATCCCTGCAAAATCTCTAATCTGCCATGTATCATCAATTTTTTCCCAATACATTGGAGATTTCCATTTGTTTTTCTTTACTTTCTCCCATCCATCTGATAACCAGTACTTGTATGTATCATATCCTCCTGATTCCACAAATTCCAGATACTGCCCATTTGTAACTGGAAAGACATCTATCTTGTAATCATTTAGGTAAACTTTGTGTTCTGGTAATTCAATGTCATAACAATATTCTGTACCGTTATACCCCATTGTGTATAGTCCTCCTTTGATTAAAACTGATTTTTTCTCTACTTTATTTGTAGATTTTATTTTATTTTGTATAACTGGGTTGTATGATTCTGCTAGTAAATGTTGAAAGTCATAAACCATTAATTCTTGATGTTGACATTCATGATGAAATCCAATTGTTATCAATCTATTTTCCTCATCAGTTAATTCATGTGAGTTTATGAATTTCTCAACTCGTTGATTTATTGTGTTAAAATATGCAAACACTTCATCCACTGTTGGTCTTGAAACAATTCCGCGTAACCCTTTATCATGTGGTACTCCAAATTGTTGATAGTATGAATTTAGATATTCTGAAAATTCTTTTGAATAAAATTTGTAATCTTTATCCATTTTACTAATTATTGCCTCATAAATCCAACTGACATGACCAATATGCCATTTTGGTGGACTCATAAAATATGCTGTCTGAACTACAAAGTCATCTTTTTCTAAATTTTTTACTAGTTGTAATGTTCTATTTCTGGTTTCTCTGAATTGTTGAATTAGCGGTTTTAATTCCAATTCTGGATTTGTAGTCATTGTCAAAAAATTATATTTTTTTTCTTATTATATTTTGGGCATATCTCCTCAAATGAGGATTCTAATACCCTCTGGCAAAAATTGGAATTGATTTACTTTGCTCTTTACAATAAATGCATTTTTGAGTCGTATCCTCACTGTTCCATGGAATTACTCTGATTTCAGCACCCGTTTCTTCTTTAATTTTCTCTTCACACTCTAATTTACCGCACCATGGAGAGTTGAAAAATCCTCCCTTCTCAATTTTTGATTTGAATTCTGTATACTCTGAAATGGACATTGTATTTTCTTTTGATTGTTTTTTTGCCTTTTCTAACATGATCCTTTGAATTTCCTCAAGCATTAAAGGAATTTTTTCAATATCTGAAAATCCAACATTTGATTTTTCACTATCCTGTCTTTTTGCAATAACTACACTTTGTTTCTCAATATCTTTTGGACCGATTTCAATTCTAATTGGTACTCCTTTTAACTCCCAATCATTGAATTTGTATCCTGGTGATAATCCTTCTCTGTCATCAACGTGTACTCTAATGTTTAATGATTCTAACTTTTCTTCGATTTCTTTGACTTTGGGTAGTACGATGTCTTTTCCTTCATCATTTCTGTAAATTGGAACAATCACTACTTGCATGGGTGCTACATTTGGTGGTAAGACCAATCCTTTGTCATCACCATGAGTCATGATCATGGCACCAATTAATCTCCATGACACGCCCCATGATGTTTGCCATGCAAAATGCTCTACATTATCTTTATCTGCAAATTTAACTTCAAATGGTTTTGAAAAATTTTGTCCTAAGAAATGTGATGTTCCCATTTGCAATGCCTTGCCATCTGGCATGATTGATTCCATTGTAGTTGTATATTCTGCACCAACAAATTTCTCTTTTTCACTCTTCTTTCCTGTGGTTACTGGAATTGCTAATTTTTCTTCTACTGTGTCTTTGTAAATATCTAAAATTTTGATTACTTCTTTTTCAGCTTCTTCTTGTGTTGTATGAACTGTATGCCCTTCTTGCCAAAGAAATTCAGATGTTCTAAGAAACGGTTTTGTAGCTTTGATTTCGGCCCTTAGTGCTGTATTCCAAAAATTAATTTTTAATGGTAAATCTCTCCAACTTTGAATCCACTTTGAGTATAATGTGTATGCTAGAGTTTCTGAAGTTGGTCTTAGTGCAAGTCTGTCCCCTATCTCGTTTGTGCCTGAATGAGTAACCCAAAACACTTCTGGATTAAATCCTGCAAAATGTTTTTGTTCTTTTCCTAATAGTGATTCAGGAATCAATATTGGCAAAAATCCATTTCTAATCCCATTTTTGGCAAATTTTTTATCAAATGTATTTTTTAGTGACTCCCATATGGAATACCCATCTGGTCTGAGTACGATTAATCCTTTAACTGGTGCATAGTCTGCAAGTTTTGCTTTGAGAACAACTTGGGTATACCATTCACTAAAATCATCTTTTTTAGAAACTGTAATTCCTACGTCTTGTTTACCCAAATCAGTTTTTCAAAGAATTAATTTTACTAATGAGCCTTTCGTGAAATAATAATACTCTGTTACAGTTTGTCACCTTTACAGAGAACTTTACCCATCACTCTGCTTTGGAAATTTGGACATATGAAACATTGAATGAAATGAACATCTTCTTTAATCACTGGACATTCTACAAATTCTTGTTTCATTCTTTTGAGCATTTTTGGACTGACTCCTTTGAGTTTTAGTTTTCCCTTCTCATCCATCATTCCAGATGATTTCATTTCTGCTTTGACTTCGTCTGAGAGTTTGTGTCTGCCTTCTCTTTCTTTAATTTCTACTTCGTATTTGTGGTCTAATTCATCAGCCATTAATTATGATATGATCTTCGGTGATTTATTACTAGCGTTTTTTTAAATCTCAAATTCTTTAAATTTTAATACTATTAACCGCTTTAATTCATAATTATTACATATGGTTTATGATGGTAATACACTATGACTGAGGCATCATTATCAAAATTAGATGACAAAGGTGTATTCACAATTGTAAAAGTTGAAAAAGTTGAAAGAAAAGTTGGAAAGGAAATAATCCTTGAGATAAACATTGAAACTGAAGAGACATTTGATGGAGTGAAGAATTTTTACACTTCAAGAAAGATGATTGTTGCAAAATTTTACGATAATGGCAAATCCACTCAATTGGCTCAAGATATTCAAAGAGGGAAAAAATACCGAGTAAAGATTATCACACAGAAATTTGGTAATGGCAAAGAAGATTATGATATTGCAAAGTCCTGAATTTTATTTTACATCAAAATTGAGATTGAAAGAACTGAAGAGGTCCTCCCAATCTCATGAAGAATGGAGAGATTCCGTTCTTCATAATTGCGTTTTGATTACCCGATTTGGTAATCGCGATTTTTGGAATCACGCAACAATTTGTCTTTACTATACTGTATAAAACAAACGTTATTTGGATGAATTACAATTTTTTATCTAACATATTTTGTTAAAACAGCCTCAAAAAGATTAAGATGGATATTGATATTTTCTCAAAAATCAATATCTGGACTTTTACAAAATGTACATTTTTCCATAATGCCAAATTCATTCATGACTTTGCCTTTTCCATCACATTGTAAACAATTCAAGTTATTCTAAATTATCTAAGAAGGCAATAAGACTATCGGAATGATATGGTTTTAAGGATAAAATAACATGAAATAATCATTATGGGCGGCTCTAAAAGAAAAGTAGATACAAGAAAACACAAAGGACAAAAAGAATCTGAACAAAAACAACGAGTTAGAAATTACAAAAAGAAACAACAGGAAACAAAAAAGACAAAGAAACCAAAAAAGTACTAATAATTCCTTTTTCCATAATTTTCCTAAATTGCATATTGTTAATTTTTGATTTGAAACAATAACTGTAAAATCACTCCGATCAGAATTCTCAAAATATGTTTATTCTCAAAATTTCCCTCCCAACTTTAATATTATTAGCAACTTTTTTGCAGATCAGAAATTAATTGCTGGTTATTTTTGATGTTGAAGGTGTTTTGTATGATGAAGAGTATCTTCCTATTCTTGCAGAAAAATTAAACAAAGAAAAAGAAATTTGGGAAATCACTAAACAAGGAATTCAGGGCAAAATCAATTGGGAAGAAGGATTGCGAACTCGTGTTGCAGCTTTGAAAGGATTAGATGAAAAAATTTGTCATGAAGTATCTGATGCATTACCGATAATGACTGGTGCAAAAGAAGCATGTAAAGTGTTAAAGGCTGCAGGCTGGAAAATCATGGCAGTATCTGGTGGATTTACACTAATGATGGAGAGACTAAAAGAAGAATTGGGATTAGATTATGTCTATTGTAATGAATTGTTATTCAAAGATGGAAAATTAGATGGTGTCACAATTAATGTTGATTCAAACAAAGCAAAATCTGCAATCAAAAAAATTGAAGAATGGGGTGAGAAGAAAGAAGATATTGTATGTGTTGTGGATGGTGCAAATGATGTTAAATTATTTGATATCTGTGGATTGGGAATTGCTTATCGAGCACAAGATATCGTCAAAGATTTAGCAACAACTACTTTGGAGGAAAAAGATCTGTCAAAAATTATAGACATCATTAATAGACATTACAAATTAGATTTGAAAACATCTGCCTAAACAATTTTTTAATACGTCATTTTATCTGAAACTATTGTGCAAATAATTCCAATACATTTTCAAAAAGAAATTGATTCCTCTGATGATATTTCTCAATTAATTTTAGATTCTTTTGAAATTAAAGATGCTGACATACTTGTAGTGGCACAAAAGATTATCTCAAAACAAGAAGGTCAAATTATTGATTTATCCACTGTTACCCCTTCTTTACTTTCTCAAGGAATTGCTTCACAATATGAAAAAGATCCACGAATCATTGAATTAATTTTATCTGAATCAAAACGTATTGTTAGAATGAAAAACGGTATAATCATTGTTGAAACAAAACATGGATTTATTTGCGCAAATGCAGGCATTGATGAAAGTAATGTGAAAAATGGATTTGCAACATTACTTCCTGTTGATTCTGATGTATCTGCAAAACTACTTTGTAAAAAAATTAAAAATGTAACTGATAAAAATGTGGCAGTAGTGATATCTGATACTTTTGGTCGTCCATTTAGAGAAGGCCAAACAAATCATGCTATTGGAGTGTGTGGATTAAAACCCTTATTGGATTATGCTGGAACATTGGATTCTTTTGAGAATATTTTACGTGTGACTGAAATTGCAATTGCCGATGAACTCTCATCTGCTGCAGAACTTGTAATGGGTAAAACACTAAGGTGTCCAGTATCTGTAATCCGTGACTATTCCTTTGATTTTTCAGATGGAGCCATATCTGAATTAATTCGTCCTGATTCAAAAGATCTCTTCAAATAATTTTTAATCTAAAATTAGATTTAGTAAACATAGGACAAGCTAAACTCGAATAGATTTTAATATGACAAAACGGTCTTGATGAATTAGATAAACATGTCCGAATCAGACCAAAAAAAATTAGATGCAACTGGATTGTTTTGTCCTGAACCTGTGTTTAGAACAAAAATAGAAATTGAAAGAATGCAAGTTGGTCAAACATTAACTGTATCTGCAGATGATCCGGCAGCTGAAGAGGATATTTCTAGATGGGTATCAAAAACAGGCCATGAATTATTAGATTTGAAAAAAGATGGCAATGTAATTACATTTCAAATTAAAAAGGTGAAATAATCAAATTATGACTACCATTAATGATACAGACATTCTGAATCGTGTTGGTAATACTCCTATGGTTCCACTGGAATCACTTTCTAGTAATAATACTAATTATTTTGCAAAATTAGAGGGACATAATCCATTTGGTTCTGTAAAAGATAGGGCAGCATACTGGATGATTAAAGATGGTGAAGAGAAAGGAATTTTGAAAAAAGGTAAAAGCATAATCATTGAACCTACTTCTGGAAATACTGGAATAGCCTTAACTGGAATAGCTAATCTCTTAGGTTACAAAGTTGAGATTGTCATCCCTGAAAAAGTAAGTAATGAGACTAAAGATATTATTAGAAATCTAGGTGCTAAAGTTTTTGAAACTAGTGATGACTTGTGTCCAAAAGTTGGTGCAGGCACTGATCAAAGCATTGCATTGGCAACATCTATTGCATCTTCTAGACCTGAAACATACTATTCTCCAAATCAATATGCTAATGAAGCAAATTTTAGAGGTCACTATGAAGGAACTGGTCCTGAAATTTGGAAACAAACTGAAGGTAAAATTACTCACTTTTTCACTGGTGTTGGAACTGGTGGAACTATTACTGGAATTGGTGCTTTTCTTAAAGAAAAAAATCCTAATATCAAAATTATTGGCTGTCAGCCCCAACAAAACCATTTAATTCAAGGTTGGAGAAATTTTGAAGAATCTGCAAAACCTGATTTATTTTTAAAACGAGAAAACGTTGTTGATGATTGGGTGTCTGTTGATAATGCTGAAGCATTTTCTGTTGTAAAAGAAGTATTTGAAAAAGATAAACTCTTGATTAGTCCATCATCAGCTGCAGTTTATGCATGTATGAAAAAATACAAAATTGATGGTGATGCATATGTTGTTGGAATTTTTGCAGATGATGGACGAAAATTCAAAAGTGTTTATGCAAAACAAAATGTTATGACTGAAGAAGAATTTGAACATTCACTTGGAGATGCAAAACATATGTCTGAATTGGCATACTAGTTATTCTAAAATTTCTTTGATGTATTTTTCATAAAATTCTCTAAATAATGTATTTGTATCCCGTTCAAATTGAAGACATTTGTCACTTTGTTCTGTTAATTTGTTTTTAATGTCTTTACTCCATTGACTTTTTTGTGTATCTTTTGAATCGCTAATTGTTGGATTATCCTTAATCTTTTTCATGATTTCAACTAACTCTGATCCTAACTGATGAAATTTTCCAACACGTAAAAGAAACATTTGTGCCTCTTTTTCGTTAATTACATTCATCATGGCATGAATTTCATTATAATACTCCAGGCCTTTTTCATTGTATTTTTCAACCTCTGTAATTCTTTTAACCCAATAATCTTTTGATTTTTTCTTTTCAACTTTGTAACTGAATTGATTTTTAGCTAAATCTGTGCCTAATTTTGCCAAAATATCACTGTGTTTTTTGACTTTATTTTTCAATTCTTGGTTTTCACTCATTATCTGATTACTTTATTAATTGAAATTAAGAGTTTAGATTTTTTAATTTATCCCAAATCTCTTTTGATTGTTTAGAGTATTCCATTAGACAATTCTTACAAAACGAATCCCATTCATCAATGTCTATTTTTTTAAAATATTCTATAGACCATTTGTAAGTGGGAATTTGTCTGTATTGGAATTGTTGTATGGTGTAAATTTCTTTTTCTTGGAATTTATTCAAACATTTTTTGCATTGTGCATTTTTCATTCTTGTTTGTCTGATGACTCTGAAATATACTTGTCAACATCAATTGCTGCCATACAACCAAAAGCTGCAGCTGTAATTGCTTGTTTGTAATTTTTATCATGTACATCTCCTGCGGCAAAAACACCTTCAACATTTGTATGTGTTTTATTTTTTAAAATAACATAACCTTCATCATCTAAATCAATTTGATTTTCAAAAATCTTTGTGTTTGGCATGTGACCAATTGCAACAAACAAACCTCCTACATCTAATGATGTTTCTTCATTTGTTTTTAGATTTTTTAATATTGCTTGTTGAACTTTTTGATCCCCTTTGATATCAACTACTGCTGAATCCCAATGAAATTCTATTTTTTCATTACTTAATGCTCTTTCTTGCATTACTTTACTTGCTCGCAGTTCTGCACGTCTGTGTACTAGATGTACCTTTGTTGCAAATTTAGTCAAAAATGTGGCTTCTTCAATTGCAGAATCTCCTCCACCAACTACTACTATCTCCTGATTTCTAAAGAATGGACCATCACATGTTGCACAGTATGAAACACCTTTTCCACCAAATGTTTCTTCACCTTCTAACCCTAGTTTTTTTGGATTTGCCCCCGTTGCAATTATTATTGCACGACCTTCGTATTCTTCAGATGCTGTTAGAACTTTGTATGGTTTATGTCTAAAATCTACATCTACTGCTTCATCATCTACAATTGTTGTTCCCATTCTTTGGGATTGTTTTCTCATATCTATCATAAGGTCAGGACCCATGATTCCATTTTCAAATCCTGGATAATTTTCAACCTCTGTTGTGTTTACTAGTTGCCCTCCTGGTAATATCCCTGATAAAATTAACGTATCATACCCTGCTCTGGAACAATAAATTCCTGCTGTATATCCTGATGGACCTGCACCAATTATAATTACATCAAATTTTGTCTTTTTTTTATCTGGGATTTTAGGGCCTTCATCTTTGGTTTCTAATACTGCTGAACCTGAATCTGCTGACATCATGTGGTTACAATTTATTTCAATAATTTAAGTGAATATCAATTTCTATTACTTTACAATCAGAACTGGTTTTTTAGATTTGTGTAACACATAGTTTGATGTACTTCCAAGGAACATCTCTTTCATTGATCCCAATCCTCTGGAGCCAATCACAATAAGATCAAAATTTTTCCTATCTGCAACCTCTACAATTCTTTTTCCTTCATCCCCGTATGATACTATATCAAAAAACAAAATTCCTTTTTTAGCCGATCTTAATTTTGCTTTTTTCATAATTTTTTGTGCATGTTCTAAAAGAATTTTTTCTAATGATGTTATTTGATCATTTGGTCTAGGTTTTGTTATTGCTGCAACATATAATCCTGTAATTGTCGCTTGTCCTTCTCTTGCCATTTGTATTGCTGCATCTAGTCCTCTAAAGGAATTAACAGAACCATCCAGTGGAACAAGAATTTTTTTTATTTTGATTGCCATGTTTTTATTTCATTTTATTAAAAATTAAATTCAATTAAACTATTTTGGATGATTTTCACATCTGATATTCTAGAATGTTATCAAATATCTTACATGCATACTATAATTATAAAATGACTAATGGTAAAGAAATGACAATATCTGATGTAATGACTAAATCTGTTATTTCTGTAGATTATACATTAACCATAGGTGCCACTGCAAAAATGATGGAAGATGCAAAAGTAGGCTCAGTAATTGTAATGAAAAATAATATTCCATCTGGAATCGTCACTGATAGAGATTTTTCCATTGCTGTTGCATCTCATGGATATCCTCTCTCTGCATCTATAGAAAAAATAATGTCTTCTCCATTGATATCAATTTCTTCTAATGAAGCAATTCGTTTTGCTTCTGATTTAATGTTTGAAAAAGAAATAAGAAAATTACCTGTAATTGATAATGACTGTGTAGTTGGAATGATTACTGCAACTGATATTGTTAATTTATTAGCAGTTAGTACCGAAGATGATCTTCGAGATATGTATTTTCATTCTATCGTAAAAATTTTTAGCAACTATTCTCCGTATAACTAAAGATAACATGGTTTTCCCATTAATTATTTTAGTATCTATTCCTATTTTTTTAGGAATTGCATATGTGACACCTTTTGATATGCCTGTTGAATCTAATGAGGATTTAATTTCCGAAGAACCTGATGATAGTATTTTGTATTTTATGTTGATGGGAATTTGGGTGTTTTTTCTACTACGAATTCTAATTCTTTTAAAACGAGGTCGTTACAGACTTACTCAGAGGTATTGATATGAACACTGCACCATATTGGAATAGTAAAATTTGTTCTGACTGTAGGAGAATAAAATGTCAAAAAGGATGCAATTGTGATTGTCATCAATTACGAGACAGAATTAATTAAATGGTTTTGTTATCAGTATTTCAATATTTTAACTAAAAACCAATTCAGATAATTGATGAAGACTTTTTAATTCAAATTATCAGATTAAATGTATGGCAATTCAAACTAAGAAAATTCTCGTACCTCTTGACGGTTCTAAGAATTCATTACGTGGATTAGATATGGCAATTCATTTGGCTAGACAATCCCATGGAACAATTACTGCTTTATCTGTAAAATCTGTGCCTGGAATCTATGCTTTACATCCACTTGGGTTTATGGGATTTGATAGTTCATCTGAAGTAAAAAAATTACTAGATTCTGCAAAAGTTCGTGCAGCAAAAAAAGGAATTCAATTAACTACAAAGGCAATATCTGGTGATCCTGGATATGATATTGCAAAATTTGCAAATAGTTCAAAGAATAAAATTGATTTAGTTGTGATTGGTGCTAGAGGCAGAGGTTCTGCAAAAGAGCTTTTCTTAGGAAGTGTATCTAACTACGTATTGCATAAATCTAAAAAACCAGTTCTAGTTGTGAAATGACTACAAACAAAAAATCATCTTTTTCAAAAATTCTCGTACCTCTTGACGGTTCTAAATACTCTGAAAAGGCATTGTTACGAGCAATTGAACTTGTCACTGCGTTTGATTCTGAAATCATTTTGTTATATGTAATTGAAAAAATACATCCTGTGAATTTTTTAGACAGAAATGAATATTTGAAAATTCTTAAAACTTTTGGAGAGAAAACACTTCAAAAAGCTGATAAAAAATTACAACAAAAAGGAATTACTGCAAAAATCCTTTTAAAGGAAGGACATGTTGTAACTGAAATTGAAAAAACTGTGAAAAAAGAAAAATGTAATTTACTAATAGTAGGGAATAAAGGTCTTGGTTCTTTTACAAGATTTTTGCTTGGAAGTGTATCCAATAAACTTGCACATTCATCTTCATGTACTTTGTTGATTGTAAAATGAATTTACACTGTTAACGAAGCTACAATATCTGATTTTGTAATAATCCCTACTAATTTTGATTTTTTTACTACTGGAAGGCCACTGATATTGTATTTTATCATTTGTGTAATTGCTGATTTAACATCTTTATCTGAATCAATTGTAATTGGATTTGTAGTCATTATGTCTGTGGCATGAAATGGGAATAGGTAACTCATTTGATTTGAATGATTTTCTTCTAACCCTTTTTTGAATTTGTACTCTTGAATTTCTTTAGGATCTGCTGACTCTGCAATCCATTGGGGAATTTTTGCAGGCACAAAATCTCTGTAAGTAATTACCCCTACTGGCTTTTGATTTCTTTTGATGATGATTCTTGAAATTCCATATTTTAACAATAAACTTTCAATGTATAATATGGGATCACTTGGATTTGCTGTGATTAATTGTTTTTTCATTATTTTTGAAATTTTGAATGATTCTCTATCTTTTGTAAGATATGTTTTTACCAAATCTGTTTTGGTTACAATCCCTTCAAGATTCTTGTCTTTGTTTAGAATTAAAACTAAATTAATTCTATTTTTTTTCATCATTTTAGCACATTCTTGAACAGTGTTTTCTTTTGTTAATGTGAATAATTTTCTTGGTTTGAACTCTTTTGCCTTTATAGATTTTATTGATTTGTTCTTTAATTCATAAATTTTTTTTGCAATATCTTTTTCTGTAATTACCCCTACTGGCTTTTTCTTGTCTGTAACTATTACTCGTTTGATTTTCTTTTTCAATATTATTTCTCTGACTTTAATCATTGTGATGTTTGGAGTAACTGTTGTGGGTTTTGTTACAATTTTTGATAGTTTAATTTTTTTTACACTCACTAACTTTCTGTGTTATAATTTGTTAAATAGTTCATTGACAGTATCGTCTTTGAAAATCAACTCTGAAAATTATTATACTAGTTTTTAATTCCGAATTTTGTAGTAATAACATGTCTGAAATACCTCTTTATGAAATTGGTTTATCCAAGGAAGATCCTTCAACTGAATTAGTATTATCAAAACTTGGAGGCTCACTTGAAAAAGCAAAAAGTGTTCTATCTGAAATTATTGAAGCAAAAATATCTGTAGAAACTAAACATCCTGAAGGCTCTAGAACTCATTACTTTGCAACATTTACTGTAATCACTTCAAAAAAGAGATTAATCTACACTGATGATGGTTGGGACATTCTAAAAATTGTTGATAACTTGTGTCACAAATTAGAAAACGAATTAACTAAACATGACGATAATCGTCAAAAAGAAAGTATCCGAAAGAGGGAATAGTTGGCACTTTTTCAAAATATTCTTGTTCCATTTGATCTATCCAATCAATCCACAAGAGCATTCAAAACTGCACTTGAAATGGCTACCAAATTTAATTCAAAAATCACCCTTCTAACTTGTGTTGAAGGTGATGCTTGGCATCATAAATATTATGATTCAAGAAGTGATTCTGACCTATTAAAAAAACAAAGTAAGGTAGCAAAAAAATATCTTGAAAAAATGGAATCTATGGCCGATAAAAAAAATATTTCAACTAAATCACAAATATTAAAATCAAAATCAGTGGTAAATGACATTGTTTCTTTTGCAAAATCTAGAAAATATGATTTGATCGTAATTGGTTCTCACAGTAAAACTGGTTTTGATAAATTACTTTTGGGCAGTGTTGCAAACGGTGTTTCTCAAAAATCCAAATGTCCCGTTCTTATTGTAAAGTAGAATCTATTTAATTTTAATCTGAACTATCTGATAGTTCCTTGATTATTTCTAAATGTTTTTGACAGAATTTTTTATTTTCTAATTGTGTGTATAATAGATCTTTTTGCCAGTGCGCGTTGTATAATCTACAATTTTTATCCTCACAAAATTCATCACCTGTTTCTTGATACATGATTGATTGTAACAGATACCCTTCAATGATTTGTGACATTCTAGAATCATGATGTTCTAGGAACTTCCCTTTGTATTTTTCTTTAATTTCATTTGTTCTTTCTTTGGAAAAATCTGTCATTAATTCCATATAGTATTCTTTGGGTTTTGCAGGGGCTTCGACCATTCCTGATGTTGAAATTATTGTAGGATTGGAATTAATTATAGCTCTTGCATGATATCTCCAATCATTTTCATCAAATGTGCATGTTAACTTGTTTGTAAAAACAATATGTAATGTATCCAGATTGTTTTCTTTGTTTGAAATTTCTTTTGAAATTATTTCTTGAATTTTAAATCCATCATACAAAAACATCTCTTCTTGTTGAGTGACATCTGTGTTTTCTTTTTCAAAATCTATTTCTATTTGTGATGGATTGTGTTTTTGGAACGGTTTTTTTAAATCAAAAATTCGTGTATTGGCAATTTTCTCAAACACCTTTTCCTTTTGTGTATCGAAGATTTTTTTCCTAATCTCAACTTTGATTGGAAATGTATCTGTGAGAAATTCTTTTAATTTTTCTATTTGAATTTCAGGAACTGTTGGTTCATCATAAATGATAATTTTGTTAATTCTCAACAAGAAAATATTGCCTTTATGGCTTATCTCTCTAACTCTTTGATTTTTTCTGCTGCAATTTCTGCTGCTCTTTTGCCAGAGTATAGCATTGAACCAAATGTTGGTCCCATTCTTGCTAATCCATGTGTTTCAGTAACTGACATTCCTGCAGCAATTAATCCTGGATATACTTCGCCTGTTTTGTGAACAACATGCTCTTCTCCATCATTTACATGCATTGGCTCCATTCCTTTCCATTTTGCCAATCCTCTATCTACTAGTCTCTTTACTCCAACTGAATCATGACCTGATGCGTCAATGAGCACTTTACATTCAAAGGCTACTGGATCAACACATGTGATGTTACGTGGAAGTGCAGATACTGGCATCCAATTAACTACGATTCCTGTTACTCTACCATTTTTCAAAACTAAATCATCAAATTTTGTTAATTGTAAAAATTTCACTCCTGCATCACATGCCCCTGCAATTAATTTTGATACTGCATGTGGTCCTGGTGTTAAGTATAATCCCTCTTGGACTTTTTTATACGGAACCCCTAATTCATCCCATATTTTTTGTGCAGGTTCTCTTACTGTAACAGGATTCATCATGTATCCTCCTAACCAATAACCTCCACCAAGGTAGTTGTTTTGTTCAATAACTAAAACTTTGTAACCCAAGTTTGAAAGCTCTCTACTTGCAGTTAATCCTGCAGGTCCTGCCCCGATAATTATAACATCTGATTCTGCTCTGTCAATTAAGACATCATGAAACTCGTTTGCAATTGCACGTGTAATTTCTACTTCCCGTACGTCTGTGAATATTTTAGATGATTGCTCTGCAACTGTTGCTTCTTGCATGTTGACATCCAATTCTCTGAATAATTAATACTTTCGCACAATTTTAAAAATTAGCTGCTACTAATTTTGTTAATTTAAAAAATACTTGATTAAAAAATAGGAAAAAAATGTACTTTACTGAAAGTTTTTCTCATGAATTTCCCTAATCTCAAAAATTTATATCTCAATAAAATGAATTTTCTTTGTATTGACAGTACCTAATCTCAAACAAACTGCAAAGCCTGTAAAACCTAAAACTAATTGGTCCAGGATGGAAGAGGCAGATAACTTTGCAAAAACCGTAAAACTATTTCGTCAAGGTAAATATGATGAGGACAGTTTTAGACGATTCCGACTTCAACATGGTGCATATGGTACTAGAATGACTAGCGATTATGCTATGGTTCGAATTAAACTTCCTGCAGGTGAAATTTATCCACATCAATTTGAAAAAATATCTCAATTAAGCGAGCAATATTCCATTGGTAATGCTCATTTTACAACTAGAGAAAGTATCCAATTACATTGGGTGATACTAGAGGATGTTTCAGAAATCCTTCGCAGTCTTGCTGAAGTTGGAATGACTTCTAGAGAGGCCTGTGGTAATACTGTTCGAAATGTTATGTGCAGTCCATTGGCAGGTGTATGTCCTGATGAGGCATTTGACTCTACTCCATATGCACTTGCTACTGCAAAATTCTTTTTGAGAAATCCTATGACTCAAGCATTACCTAGAAAATTCAAATTTACTTTTACTTGTTGTGAAAAACATGGCATGGCAAGAATAGTTGATGTCGGTTTAATTCCTCAAACCAGGGAAATAGATGGCGAAACTCAAAGAGGATTCAAGATTTTTCTTGGCGGCGGATTGGGAAACAAGTCTTTTGTTGGACATCAATTAGAAGAGTTCACTCCAGAAGATGATTTACTTTATACCTCAATGGCTGTAATTAGATTATTTGATAGACTAGGTGATAGAACTAATCTTGCAAGAAACAGATTACGTTATCTTGTAAATGAAATGGGTTGGGAAAAATTCCAAAACTTGGTGTTAAAAGAAAGAGCTGTTGTTAGAGCAACTCAATCAGTAATCACACGTCTTAAAGTTGATACAATCCCAAATGAAGTTAGACGACCTATTAGAATATCTGATGAGAGTGGAGAATCTGCTCCTGATGGATATGCACGATGGCTTAAAACAAATACTGTAAAACAAAAACAATCTAGTTACCATTCAGTGTTTATAACACTTGAAGCTGGAGATATTACTTCTAATCAACTAACTGCAATTGCAGATATTATCCAAGACTTTTCTGCTGAAGGTAAAGCGAGAACTGGCTTTAATCAAAATGTTGCATTAAGATTTGTTCATGAAGATGATTTAGTCAAAATTTATTCTAGACTCTTACGTGTGGGATTGGCAAAATCAGGTGCATTAACCATGACTGCTCCTATTGGTTGTTCAGGAACTACTTCTTGTAATTTAGCGCTAACTAACTCTCACAGACTTGCAAAAGAGATTCAAAGAAAATTCTTAGACTTGAAACTTGATGAAGATGGTGATTTGAGTGGCTCATCAATTAAGATTAGTGGATGTCCTAATGCTTGTGGACAGCACAGTATTGCAACTATAGGATTTTTTGGTGGAGGTGCACGTGTTGGAAAAGATATGTATCCAAATTATCAAATGTCATTGGGTGGACGTTCTGATGGTAGTGCGATGCTTGGAGAAATTTGTCTTAGAGTTCCTGCAAAAAGAGTAATACCTGTAATTTTAAAAATCATTGAATTATTCAAAGAACATAAAAAATCTGATGACACTTTACAATCTTGGATTCACCGAGTTGTAAATGGAAATGAGGATTCGCAAATAAAATCCCTTAATGATATTAAAAAAGTCTTAGAACCATTGACTGTTCCTCCTACAAAAGAAGATGATCCTGACTTTTATCTTGACTATGGTAGTGATACTAGTTATCACACAAAAACTGGAAAAGGTGAATGTGCTGCTTGAGTGGTACTGTTAAAATCACAACTGATGTAGATTCTTTACGTTCAGAAATTAGAGACAAAAGTGTTAGAGTAATTGATGTTAGACGTGAAGCAGATTACAAACAAGATCATATTACTTCTGCAGTTAATTTACCATTAGCTACTCTTTTGTCTGATGATAGTCCTGAAAGAGTTCTAAAACTTGTAAACTCTATGGGAATTGATGATGAAACACGTGTTGTTGTTTATGATGATACTTTTGGAGCATTAGCATCACGTGTTGCTTGGACATTGGAGTACCTTGGACATTCTGATGTATCTTTACTTGAGACAACTTATGGGAATTGGAAATCACTTGGATTAGAAAACGATTCACAAATCCCTAATATTCAAAGTAAAGAACATTCGATGAAATTACAATCCAATATTTTAGCAACTTCTGATTATTTGGAATCTGCAAAAACTCGTGATGATGTTATTTTAATTGATAATCGAGAACGATTAAATTTCTTAGAACAACATATTCCTGGTGCAATTAGCCTACCTTACAGAACACTTGCATCTGATGGTAAGATTCTTCGTCCAAAAGAAGACATGAAAAGACTCTTAGAGAATCGTGGTGTAACTGAAAATTCTGAAATTATTACTTATTGTGGTAGTGTGGGCACTCTTTCTGGATTGGCATATTATGCTTTAAAATCTGCAGGACTATCTAATGCAAAATTGTATGTTCGTTCCTTTAAAGAATGGAAAAATCTACAAAAACCTACTGAAAAACAAGAAGATGCAAGTTACTGGGACTTGTCAGCTGAATAATTAAGAAATTTCGTTTCTAAGTTTTTTAGTAATTGTTACTTCTATGTTATCAAATAATAATAACATCTTTTCTTTGTTCTCGACAATGTAATCATCTCCTCTATCTTTTAATCTAATTTTCCATAATCTTATCTCTCTGTGTTGTTCAAAGAAATTCTCAATCATTTCTTCTCCTGATTTTGCAGTATCGATAAAATCTTCAAAAATCTCCATTGTTTTTTCAGCATTTTCTTCTTCTATGGCTTCTTTTACTGATTGTATGGATTGACTTAATTCTTTCAAATTTTTAATTGGTCTTGGTAAAGTCTTCTTTGTAATTCCAAACAATCCTTTCTTTTGTTTTCCTATTTTTTCTTCAATGTTTGGTGCTAAATCATATATTGGAATTTTACTTAGACCATCACGTTTTTCATTTTGCACTAGTAATCCTTTTTCTAATAATTTTCTTAATGCCGTTTCTGCATCTACTTTGTCCAAAAATGTTGTCCACACAATTGCTCCTAGTGTGTGATAACCTTGTCTGACTGATTCTAAAACAACCAACTCTTCAATTCTTTTGAATCCTTCTTCAATTCTAACATTGACAAAATCTTTATCTCTAATTGACTTTCTTGCATTTTTAACATCAATTTCAATTGAGCGTTTTAATGATTCAAGAGATTCTGGTACTTGATTTAACAATGATAAGAAACATGCTTTGTTGTACCATGCCATCCCATAAGTTGGGTCAGACTCTATTGCTTTATCTACTGAGTCAAGTGCTTTTGCAAAATTCTTTTGTTCATAATGTACTAGTCCTTTTAGATTCCAAACTTCAGGATTTGTAATATCAATTTCTAAAACTTTGTCGTATACCTTTAATGCCTCACCATGATCATCTAGATGAAATCTTGCATAACCTAATTTTAATAATGTTTCAACGTTGTCCGGATCAATTCTTAATGCTTGTTGAAAATACACAATGGCCTCTTCTAATTTCTCATCTGCCATCAGATTAACTCCTTTCTTGAATAATCTTTTTCTTTGGAAATCTACATCAACTAAACTGGTTTCATCTTTTTTGGATTCTTTTGTTTTTACTTTATCTGTGACATCTGATTCTACTTTAGTTTCCTTTGATTTTTTACCAAATATCTTTTTCACTATCCTAAAACCCAATTTTCTCTAGATAAATACTAACTCACTGAACTCCATATTCTGTAATTTTGAATTAATTAATGCGATCTAAATACAGAAATACTTGAAAATCAAACAATTGAATATGTCTTCTCAATCACGCTTAGAAGTTAAAGGACAATCCCCATTCAAACAATCAGGTGTTTATGAGGTACAAATTGCAATAACTGATAAAAAACCCTCTGAAGATGAAATAAGAAAAAAACAATTTTCATCATTATGGCGAGGCACATTTCATCTTAGAGTTAAAGATGGTGTGTTTTCTGAAACGCTTGGTTCTCCTGAAAATCCTTTACCTGTAACTGTTCTTGGATTGGGCACTGTTTGGATTGTTGTAACTGATCTATTCTCTTCTTTACATTCTGTTTTTGATGTATCTTTAGGAAAATCATCTGAACCTACAAAAACTGAAACTAAAACTGAATCTCCAAAACCAAAACGTTCTCAAAAAACAAATACTGTTTCTCTTGGTTCTAAAGGTTCTCCTGGTGACAAAGGTTCTGCAGGATTACAAGGTTCTCCTGGTGACAAAGGTTCTCCTGGACTTCAAGGACCAACTGGTGATAAGGGACCTGCTGGTCCGCCTGGTATTATTGGCTCCCCTGGTCCCCAAGGAGTAAAAGGAATCGATGGACCAACTGGTTCTCCTGGTGACAAAGGCCCAACTGGTGACAAAGGTTCTCCTGGTGACAAGGGATTATCTGGAGATCGTGGATTAACTGGGGAAAAAGGAATCACTGGAGATAAAGGAGATAAAGGAGACAAAGGAATCTCTGGGCCACCTGGAGATAAAGGAGACAAGGGATTAACTGGACAACTTGGCGATAAAGGATTATCTGGATTAAAAGGCCCATTGGGCGATAAAGGTGAAAAAGGACCTACTGGTCCACCCGGTGACAAAGGTTCTTCTGGACTGAGAGGTCCACCAGGTGAAAATGGTGACAAAGGTCCTCAGGGAATTCCTGGAGATAAAGGACTTACAGGTCCTGCTGGTCCACCTGGACTGAAAGGCCCAACTGGTCAATCTGGAATCCAAGGGGAAAAAGGAATTCAAGGAACTCCTGGACCAATTGGTGAAAAGGGCCCAATAGGACCGCTGGGAGATAAAGGACCAATAGGTCCACCCGGCCCAATTGGCACCAAAGGACTTACTGGACCAATAGGACCACTGGGAGATAAAGGACCAATAGGTCCGCCAGGTCCACTGGGAGATAAAGGAAGTAAAGGCCCTGAAGGTCCAATTGGAGAAAAAGGCCCACAAGGCCCACAAGGTCCTGCTGGTTCTAAAGGACTTACTGGAGTTCCAGGTCCACAAGGAGAAAAAGGTGACAAAGGTTCTGTTGGTTCTGTAGGAGATAAAGGATTAACCGGTCCCACTGGAATTCCTGGAGAAAAAGGCCCACAAGGCCCACAAGGCTCACAAGGTGAACGTGGAACAACTGGTCCGTCTGGAGAAAAAGGCCCACAAGGCCCACAAGGTATTCAAGGTCCACAAGGTGAACGTGGTCCAACTGGTCCAATTGGAACTATAGGTGAACAAGGACCCATTGGTGAACAAGGACCAATAGGTCCACCAGGTCCACGTGGTCCACCAGGTCCACCTGGAACAACAGGTCCGTCTGGAGGAATGTCTGCAGAACAAAAAGCAATCTTTAAAGAATTATTAGAAATTTTAACTACTAAAGATATTATTTCTACTGAAGAACAAATTAAACTCATGAGTTATCTTTACTGATTACTTTTTAAAAAAATAAAATAATATTTTTTATTTTTAATTTCGTTTCAACTTTGTTAATATTTTATTTGTTATTTTTTTAGAAATAATATTTTATTTCATTTCTTGAATTTATTTTTAGAAAAATTTTATTGATAGTTGACACTGTTTGAAAATCTAAAAATAGAAAACAATTCATCTGTGATGATTGTTAGTTTGACGAGTTTATCGTCTTTTTGCTGCTCTTCTTTTAGGAGCTGCTCTACGTGATACTGCTTTTCTCTTTGGAGCGGCTTTGCGTTTAGGTGCTGCCTTTCTCTTTGGAGCTGCTTTTCTCTTTGGAGCTGCCTTTCTCTTTGGAGCTGCTTTTCTCTTTGGAGCGGCTTTGCGTTTAGGTGCTGCCTTTCTCTTTGGAGCTGCTTTTCTCTTTGGAGCGGCTTTGCGTTTAGGTGCTGCCTTTCTCTTTGGAGCTGCTTTTCTCTTTGGAGCTGCTTTGCGTTTAGGTGCTGCCTTTCTCTTTGGAGCTGCTTTTCTCTTTGGAGCTGCTTTGCGTTTAGGTGCTGCCTTTCTCTTTGGAGCTGCTTTTTTAGTTGCAGTTTTTCTTGTAGCTTTTCTTTTTGGAGCTGCTTTTGTAGTTGATCTACGTTTAGGTGCAGCTTTTCTTTTTGTAGCCATTATTGTGACGACATTTTCATTGTTTTTCAGTGGTTAAACTAAAAAAATTTACACAAACTGATTACTATTTGTCGAGTAATCTTTTTAGTATTTTTTTTTGTTGATCGAAAAAACTTATAGAATTAATTTTAAAACATAAATAATTTTTTTATAACTTGTAACATTGTTTTTTATTTTTAATTTAATTTTTATTCGTGCTTGTATTGCATCTATGTTTTACATTTTACAAACAAATTTGATTTTTAGTTTGTTTTTTTAATGTTAAATTATTTTTATTTAGTATATTTTTTGATCTGTTTTGTATTTTTTTTAAAATTATACTCCACGTTTTTTGATAATTGTTAACACATCTTCATCAATCAGAATGTGACTCAAACCAACTCTTTGTCCTCCAAATTTTACACTTTTCCCCCACACTAACCCATATCTGAACTCTCTTCTTAATCTTCTATGTAATTTGTTACAGATATCTTCAACTGTGTCTCCTTCTCTAGCAATTAATGGTTCTTTAAAATCCGTCTCTCCACCTTTGGGACGCATGTAAATCCGTATAAATTTTAATTTTTCATAAATTTTTTCTTTTAATCCTTCAATGTTGATATCTGAATTTGCAGAAACTTCTACAACATCTGATTTTATTTTTGTTTTTAAATCGACCAAAAATTCTTTGTCCACTAAATCAATTTTATTTAAAACTGTGATTGCTTTTGAATAACTAATGTTCCCTGCAATATGATCTGATAATTGTTCTGATGTTAAATCTTCACGTACTACCACCCTGGCACTAACAATTCCATAAAGATGTAAGATATCTTTTAGGTGCTTTTCTGTGATTTTTGTAAGTTTAACTTGTTGTGCAACTGCAATTCCCCCCATTGATGCTTTCTCAATTGTAATGTTTGGTGGTAACTGGTTTAATCTAATACCTATGCCTCCTAATTCGTTTGTTAACACATCTTCATGATATGGCTGAAATACATCCAGTACCAATAATACTAAATCTGCAGACCTTGCAACTGAAAGAATTCTTTTTCCTAATCCTTTTCCTGTTGATGCCCCTTTGATAATTCCTGGAAGATCTAACACTTGAATTTTAGCTCCTCTATATTCCATCATTCCTGGCACCACTGTTAATGTTGTAAACTGAAAAGCTCCCACTGCCGATTTAGCTCCTGTCATTTTGTTTAGTAATGTTGATTTTCCAACACTTGGTAATCCGATGAACACCACTGTTGAATCCCCACTCCTTCTAACATCAAACCCATCTTGTTTCATTCCCGATTTTTTGACTACATTTTCTTCTTGCTCTCTTTTCAATTTTGCAATTTTTGCTTTTAGTAATCCTAGATGATGTTCAGTAGCTTTGTTGATCTGAGTTTTTGCCATTTCGTCTTGAATGGCTTTAATTTTTTCAGGAATTCCCAATTGTTGTCACTTGTTACAAATTCTTTTCAAATAAAATCGTATTACTTTTCTTCCGTAGCAAATATTATTCAGCTCAGAAAATGAATTTTCATGAAAAAGCGAACATTTGCAGTGGATATAGATGGAACAATTACTGAAAATGGAGGTGGTCGTATACATCTTGATTCTCTTGAAGCTTTAAGACGTTTGACTAACATGGGACACAATGTAATTTTTGTCACTGGTAGATCTTCAGTTGAAGCTTTTTTACTTGCAATTTTTGGAGGGACTACTCATATAGCTGTTGGAGAAAATGGGGGTTGCATCACTACTCAAACAAATGAACATACTTTATTTGGAAATTTAGATGAATGCAAAAAAGCATTTGATCTTATTCAAAAAAATATTGATAATGTAAAGACAAAACCTGTTTTTCCTAGAATGACTGAGGTTGTTTTGGAAAGAACATTTGACTTGGATGATGCTCAAAAACTATTATCTGAAAATAACATTAACGTAGAATTATCTGATAGCCAATATGCATTTCATATTAATTCCCCTGGAATAGATAAAGGGTTTGGATTTTCTAAAATTATGGAAAAATTATCTATTTTATCTGATGATGTAATTGCAATAGGGGACAGTGCAACTGATATTCCTCTATTCAAAGTGGCTAAAACTAGCATTGCATTGGGAAATGCTTCAGAAACTGTTCGATCAAATGCTACCATGACTGTTGATGCCCATGCAGGTGATGGTGTAATTGAGGCATTAGATAAATTAGCACCTAAATTATCTGAGTTATAATATGACTTTTCAATCCATACTTGATGAAATAAAAAATAATTTGAACAAAGTTTTATCTGAAATGTCCCTTTTTGACATTGATTTTTCAGTAGACCCTGCAAAACCCGGTTTTGGAGATGTTAGTTCTAATGTTTCTTACTTGCTTGCAAAACAACTCAAAAAAAGTCCTGCACAAATCGCACAATTAATTTCAGAAGGTTACAACAAAACTCAACATACTTTGGTTTTAAAATCTGAAGCACATCCATCTGGTTATCTAAACTTTTTTGCAAATTGGGATCAACTTTCTCAGTTAATTTTATCAGAATCTCATCTGGATACATTTGGTTTTGTAGAACTTGGGAAACAATCCTCCATTGTAGTTGAACATACTAGTGTTAATCCAAACAAAGCATTACACATAGGCCATATTAGAAATATTATCATTGGAGATACTATATCTCGAATTTTAAGAAAAGCCGATTACAAAGTGAACGTTCTAAATTATATTGATGATTCTGGGTTACAGGTGGCTGATATTATAGTTGGTTTCACTCATTTTGGTTTTGATCAAGAACCTCCAAATGATAAAAAGTTTGATCATTATTGTGGAGATGACGTTTATGTTAAAACAACTCAGAAATACGAAGAAGATTCTTCCTTGGAAGAAATTCGTAAAAACGTCTTAAAAGAATTAGAACATGGTTCTTCTGAAACTGCAAAATTTGCAGACATTATTACTAGAAAAGTCCTTGCCAATCAACTTGAAACTTGCTGGAATCTTTCTGTTACTTATGATTGTCTAAATTTTGAATCACAAATTATTCGTTCTGGGTTATGGAGTAAAATTTTTGAGAAATTAAAAGAGATGAAATTAGTAGAATTTGAAAATGATGGTAAAAATGCTGGTTGTTGGGTAATTCGTGGAGATGGAAAAGAAGAAGATAAAGTAATTGTTCGAAGCAATGGCACTGCAACATACATTGCAAAAGATATCCCTTATGCTGCTTGGAAATTAGGTTTACTTGATGACCCATTTCACTATGAAAAATATCCTATAGAACAACCAAATGACCAAAAATTATGGCAGACAACATTAAATGATTCAGATTCTACTGAACATAATTTTACTGGGCAAAAAGTCATCACTGTTATTGATTC
>Ga0233430_1001059_pt1 | contig 42168 bp, 45 predicted proteins | sample SI_118_April2016_2_FD_179883 | JGI IMG/M metagenome (GOLD analysis project Ga0233430, IMG submission 179883) | Seawater microbial communities from Saanich Inlet, British Columbia, Canada - SI_118_April2016_150_MG | ecosystem: Environmental > Aquatic > Marine > Inlet | place: Canada: British... | reverse complement strand
TGTTTTGATTAGGTTTGTTTGATTTGTTTTGATTAGGTTTGTTTGATTTGTTTTGATTAGGTTTGTTTGATTTGTTTTGATTAGGTTTGTTTGATTTGTTTTGATTAGGTTTATTGTTTCCAATAGAAAGTTTTTTGTATAATTTGAAGGCTTGATCAACATTTGAATTTCCATGTACAATTGAGCGGACAGCTTTAATCATAGCAACAGGGTTATCAGATTGCCAAATATTTCGTCCCATATCAACACCTACCGCACCGCCTTTAATTGCATTGTATGTTAATTGCAAAGCATCACGTTCAGGGATTTTCTTTCCACCTGCAACGATAATTGGTACAGGACAAGATTGAACTACTTTTTCAAAATTATCACAATAATATGTCTTAACGATATGTGCACCTTGTTCTGCTGCAACTCTACAAGCTAATGAAAGATATCGTGCGTCTTTTCCCATTTCTTTTCCAACTGCAGTAACTGCAAGGACAGGAAGTCCATATTTTGCTGCCTCATTAACTAATTTTCCAAGATTAACAATTGTTTGGTATTCGTATTTTGAACCTACAAAAATAGACATTGCAAGTGCACTTGCATTTAATCGAATTGCATCTTCAATAGATACAGTAATGTCTTCTTGAGATAAATCATCGCCAATAATACTGGAACCACCAGACACTCTCAAAACCATAGGAGTTGATGTGGTTGCTGGAACAGATGTTCTTTGAACACCACGAGTTAACATGAGTGAATCACAATGTTTCAATAAAGGAGCAATGACTTTTTTTGGATTTTCTAGTTTTTCAGTAGGTCCAAGAAAATAACCATGATCTACTGCCAACATTAATGCTCTATTATTATTTGGTTTAATGATACTTGCAATTCTATTTTCTAAGCCCCATTCCATTTTACTTCGATTTTCAAAGAATTTGCAACCTTTCTTAAGCCTTTCTTATCAAAATCAGGTTGTAGTAAAATTAGATTGACAAATTAAAAATTATTTGGTGATAATTATTTTCATTGCATTATCACCACTTTTTGCATGTTCAAATGCTTTTTGAGTATCATTGATGGGATAAGTATGTGTGATTAATTTTTTCACATCAATTTTAGATGATTCAATCAAATCAAGTGCATCTTTTGTATCAGTTTCAGATGCAGCATAACTAGTAACCAAAGTTATTTCTTTAGAGTAAATTTTACTCATATCCAAATCAATCATTGCACCCTTTGAAGGAACACCAAACATCATTACAGTGCCTCCCTTTCTCACCATATCAATTGCATCATCTAATGCCTTTAAACTACTAGTTGCAACAATTGCAACATCAACACCCAATCCATCAGTATTTTCAAGAATCTTTTGTTTTCTATTTTCATCCATTGAATTAATTGATTCAGTAATGTTGAATTTTTTTGCAAAATTTAATCTGAAATCATTTACATCAAAACAAAATATCTTTGAGAATTTTTTTACATGAGCCAACATTACATGCATCATTCCAGTAGGACCTACTCCAAAAATTGCAGTGGAGTCACCTTCTCGATAAGAATATTTTTTCCAAGAACGAATACAACATGCAAGTGGTTCAATCATTGCCGCTTCCTCAAAACTTAGAGAATCAGAAATTTTTAAAACTCCACCATGAGATACATTCCATGCAGGTACAACATATTCCTCAGATAAACCACACGGAGACAAATTTGTTTCAGAGTATTTTTTACACATTGTTTCATTTCCATGATTACAAAGATGACAATTATAGCATGATACATGATGATGAGTAAACACTCTATCACCTTTTTTAAATTCAGAAACATCATCTCCTACATCTAAAACTATTCCTGCAGGTTCATGACCTAAGCGCATTGAAGGTTGTCCATATTGTCCAAACACTTTTTCTAAATCAGAACCACAAATTCCACATGCGTGCATTTGAACCAAAATATCACCAGAGTTCAAAGTAGGTTTTGGAGATTCATCAACAGAGATTACAGATGCTTTTTTGACAAATACTGTTTTCATGGTAAAATATCGATTTCACGATTATAAGTAGATTAAAAAAATTATACACCAAGAATTTTCTTTAACATTACTCTATAATCCACTTCAGTTTTTTCACTTCCAGCTGCAGGTAATGCAAATACCAAAGTTGATTTTTGAGCTCGGAGTGATGTTAATTCATCATTTATTGATTCTGTAATATCATCACTGACTAAAATTAATCCAACATCGGGATCATCAGTTAAACGAGTAATTTCATTCAAAGCCTTTTGAGGAGTTTCTGAAATTAATCCAGGGACACCAGCCAATTGAAAGCTAGTTACAAACGATTTACTTCCAACAGTAAAGATTTTCACAGTTAAAATTCCTGTATGTTCTAATTTAACCCTTTTTGGAAGGGGTTAGATCAGGAAAGATTGATTTAGTTTGAAAAATTATCAGATTCATGGCAGAAATTGATACTCAAAAAAATGTGTACTTGTTCTTGCATGGTAAGATGGATCTTAAAGAAAAAGCAACTAGTGCTTTAACTTCAAAAGGGTTTGCAGCAGAAAAAATTACAATGGCATTACCAAACAAAGTTGGAGATATTGGAGATTACATGGCAATGTTATGGAGACCTCCAACCCCGGATCAAATTAAAATTCAACAAATTACCAAGGTGGAAGAAGTAAAACCAGAGGGAATGATCGGTCTTTGGAAAGGAGTTTCACAAGAAGATATTGAAACTATACCACTTTAACAGAGTTAACTAAAACCAGCACCAAAGTCGTTGCCTTTTTCTAAGATATCACCAGAATCAGAATTTTTTAATTTTCTAAACAAGAGTGTCTCATAAACTATTTTCATTGCTTTCTCATCATCAAGATCACAATCTTGTTTAATTTGATTTTTGTATTTTTCTAATTTTATTGGATTCTGTTCATCATCAGAAAGATTGTCATGGATCATAAGATTTGCAATTTTTTCAATTTCAGAATTTAGTTGTTCATCGTTCATGTTTACGTACATGTTTTCTAGTTATTAACACATTCGAATTATAAAAACTACAAATCAGAAATAAGTCCAGTTAGAAAATTTGAAAATTCATCATCAGAAAAAATTATTTGTTCAATTTTGTTTTCTCTTATTGCTAATTTTGCAGATTCCAAATGATAACAAATTATTTTTCCATTTAATTTTCCAAAATAAAACCCAGGACAAGAGCAATAATTAGCATCAGGATCAATCCAATGCTCTTCGCCCTTTCCAACTACAGTCCAAATTTTTCTTTGACTGGGTTCAAAAACATGTAGTTTAACTCGTTTTTCAGAAACCAGTACTTCAACTCTATCAGAGTCTTTGTTCACAAAGATTTAATCTGATATGTGTTGTATAACTTTGATGTTACAAACTAGAATAATTCCATCAAAACAAATAATGGTCGTAAAAGATAATAAAAAAACTAGTAGTTACAGATATTCATATAGGATTTAAAAGCGAGATGGCATCAAATGGAATATTTTTAGAAAAAAATACAACTGTAAATGAAACAATCAAAGAATTATCAAAAATCATAGATTCAGAAAACAGGGTTCACGGGTGTTGTTTGGAGATATCAAATATCAAACAAGTTTAATGATTATACCGTTATTCAATTTTATCATAAGGTTGAATAGGATCAATAGTTGGTTTATTCGTTTTTAACCACTCTAATGTTTTTACAAATGAATCAGCTAATTCAATAGTCGTTAATACAGGGATTCCTAATTCTAAAGATTTTCTTCGAATCTGATATTCATCATCTAACATTCCAACATATTTTTCCAAAGTAGAAGTACTAGGAATATTGATGATAAAGTCAATTTTTCGTTCATAAAGTAGATCAGCAATATTTGGTTTTCTTTCAGGTTCTGAAATTTTATGAACAATTTCTATATCACCTAACTTCTCTTCAAAAAATTCTGCAGTATGTTCAGTAGCTAAAATTTTGAATCCAAGGTGTTTCAATTTTGCAATACTTGCAACAAGTTTTTCTTTATTTTGTGAACCTCCAACAGTTACAAGTGCAGTACCTTTGTCAGGTAAATTATATCCAACAGAAGTTAATCCTTTTGATAAAGCATCATAGAAACTCTCACCAAAACATGCGGCCTCACCAGTAGATTGCATTTCAACTCCTAATGCAATATCAGCGCCTTCTAATTGCATGAAAGAGAATTGAGGAACTTTGATTCCATAATTGTGGATTTTTTGCCATTTATTTTCAGGAATTTTTGGAAGAGGTTTATCTAAAATTGCTTTTGAAGCAAGGGAAATTAGGTTTGTTTTAACTAATTTTGAAACAAAAGGCATTGAACGTGATGCCCTGATGTTTAACTCAATTACATACACATGATCATTATTGATTAAAAATTGAAGATTAAAGGGACCTTTAACATTAAATGTTAATGCAATTTTTTTAGCGTACTCATTAATCGTTTCAATAATTTTATTGCTTAAACGCCAAGGAGGAATACACATCATAGCATCTCCAGAATGAACACCTGCACTGTCAATATGTTCCACAATTGCACCAATTACAACTTCTTTTCCGTTACTAATTCCATCAACATCAACTTCAAGTGAATTTAACATAAATTTTGAAATAACTACAGGATGATCAGGAGAAACATCAGTGGCCTCTTTGACATATATTTTTAATTCTTCTTGAGACCAAACAACTTTCATGGCAGCACCAGACAAAACATAAGAGGGTCTCACAATTACAGGAAAACCAACATCTTGTGCAAAGTTTTTTGCTTCCCCAAGATTTGAAAATGCTTGCCATAGAGGTTGAGGGATGTGAAGTTTATCAAGTTCGGCACTGAATTTAGAACGATCTTCTGCCCTATCAACGTCATGTGCGCTTGTTCCCATAATATGGATTCCATGTTCGGCCAATCCAGGAGTCAGATTATTTGCAGTTTGTCCTCCAACACATGTGATTACACCTTTTGGATTTTCAAAATCAGATATATCTAAAAGTCTCTCCTGTGTTATTTCTTCAAAATACAATCTTGTACATATGTCATAATCAGTAGATACAGTTTCAGGATTACAATTAACTACCGAAACATTTCTTTCTCCATTTTCTTGAAGACCCCAAACCATGTTTACAGTACCCCAATCAAATTCTACACTGCTTCCTATTCTATAAGGTCCCGCTCCAACAACTACTATTCCTTTTTCATTAGATGGGATTTGGACATCATTTGAATTTCCCCCATATGTGAAATAAAGATAATTTGTAACGGCAGGCCATTCAGCAGCAAGAGTATCTATTTGTTTTACAGAGGGGATTATGCCTAATTTCTTACGTAAATCACGTATAGAATCAGGTGTTTGTTCTTTAGCACGAGCAATTTGTTTATCTGAAAAACCCATTTTTTTTGCCTCCCAAAGAGTAGGAGCATCAAGGTTAGAAGATTTTATTTTAGATTCAGTATTTACAATATTTTGAATTTTTTCAATAAACCATGGATCAATGGATGAAAGAGAATAAATTTTTTCAACTGAAATTCCCATTTTCAATGCAATCGCTACATTGTACAATATTTTATCATCATGATGAGATAGTTTTTCTTCGATTTCTTCTTCAGAAAATTTTTGTCCATTTGCACGATTTAATACAAGTCCATCATTACCAATATCCAACATTCTAATTGCTTTTTGTAATGATTCTTCAAAGGTTCGCCCAACAGCCATAACCTCTCCTACGGATTTCATTGTAGGACCTAATTTTGGATTTACTAATTCAAATTTGGAAAAGTCCCATCGAGGATGTTTACAAACAATATAATCAAGAGAAGGTTCAAAACAAGCAGTGGTATTTTTAGTGATTCTATTTACGAGTTCAGATAAATTGTAACCCAGTCCAATTTTTGCAGACATGTAAGCCAAAGGGTATCCAGTAGCCTTACTTGCCAAAGCTGATGAACGGGAGAGTCTAGGATTAATTTCGATTGCAACATACCTATCAGAATCAGAATCCAATGCATATTGAATATTACATTCTCCAACTATTCCAACATGTTTTGTTGCACGTAATCCTGCAGAACGTAACATATGATATTCATGATTATCAATTGTTTGAGAAGGGGCAACTACAATATTATCACCAGTATGAACTTTCATAGAAAGAACATTTTCCATGTTACAAACAACTACATTATTACCATCATAATCCTGCATGATTTCATATTCAATTTGTTTCCAATGTCCAATGTATTCTTCAACAAGAACTTGACCAACAAGAGAAGCCTTTAGACCACGTTCAACAATCTCATGTAATTCAATTTCATTGTATGCAACACCACCACCACGACCTCCAAGGGTATAGGCAACACGAATAATTACAGGATAGTTAAGTTCTTCAGCAGCATTTTTTGCGTCATCAAAATTAGTTACAGTTTTACTATTAAGCACAGGCACACCTGCTTCTTTCATAGAATCTTTGAATAATTGACGATCCTCAGTACTTTGAATACCTGGGATTTGAGTTCCAAGGACATTTACACCATATTTTTTAAAAATTCCAGATTCATCTAGTTTTACACCACAATTTAATGCAGTTTGTCCCCCATATGCCAACATGATTCCGTCAGGTCTTTCTTTTTCAATGATTGATTCTACATATTGTGGGTTTACAGGTAAAAGATAAACTTGATCTGCAAATCTTGTGTCAGTTTGAATTGTTGCAATGTTGGGATTGATTAATACGCTTTTCAGACCATCTTCATGAATTGCTTTTAGACATTGACTTCCAGAATAATCAAACTCACCAGCTTCACCAATTTTTATTGCTCCACTTCCAAGAACAAGTATTTTTTTTAATGATTCATTTTTAGGCAAATTTTATTTCTCCATTAGTTGTTTTAATTCTTCAAAGATAAATTTACAATCAAACGGTCCAGGTGCAGCTTCTGGATGAAATTGTACAGCAATACAATTTTGTTTTCTATGTTTTATTCCTTCAACTGTTTTATCATCTGCATTTGTAAACCACAATTTAAAATCAGATGTATCTAAAGATTCAGGTTTGATTCCATAACCATGATTCTGACTTGTAACATATACCTGATTATTTTCTAAATTAACACAAGGTTTGTTTTGTCCTCGATGACCATACTTTAGTTTGTAAGTTTCAGTATTCCCAGCAATTCCAATAATCTGCGCACCCAAACAAATTCCAAGTGTCGGTACATTTTCTTTAATCAATTTTTTAGCTGTATCAATTGTATCAGGACAGTTTTGAGGATCTCCAGGACCACTACTGAGAACCACACCTTTTGGATCATAAGCCATTATTTTTTCAAAAGGAGTATTCCATGGAACTAAAATTGCTTTGTAACCAAGTTCTCGGATATTTCTAATAATTGCATTTTTTGCACCAGTATCAATAATCACTACAGAATTTTTATCATCGCCATAAATTTTTTCTTCTTTGGTTGAAACCTCATTCATAAATCGTTCAGAATTGTAATGGGCAGCAGATTTCAATTCTTGTTTAATTTTTTCAGCATCAATTTCAGACTCAGAAACTACTAATGCAGCCATCATTACACCATTTGTTCGTAATTTTTTAGTAAGTTCACGTGTATCAATTCCAGATATTCCAGGAATTTTTTCATTATACATCCATTCATCAAGAGTCATAGACAAATTCCAATGACTTGCAGTATGTGAAAGTTCATGAACTACTAATCCCCTAATTTGGATTTTTTCAGATTCAAAAAATTTAGGAATTCCATCTAGATCTTTGATATTTGGATCTGGAACTCCATAATTTCCAACTAATGGATAAGTTAACGTAAGAATTTGACCATTATACGAAGGATCAGTTAGTGCCTCAGTGTAACCAACCATTCCAGTATTAAATACAGCTTCGCCAAAAATTGTTGTAGAAAATCCAAAACCTTGACCTTCAAGAACAGTGCCATCATCAAAAATTAGTTTTCCAAACTTTTTTGCATGACTTGATTTCTTTGTAGTAATTGTGACCCTCGTAAAGTCCGAGTTATTGTGAATTTAAGTTTTGTCGTAGATTGTTTGTTAAAAAATTTGATCGCATTAAATTTTAACAATTAGAGTGCTTTGAACTCTTCACTCCATTTATGATAAGCTCTAATCATTTCAGTAGAAACACTAGGTTTTCTTCTTGTCATAATTTCCTTAAAATCACGTGTTGTTAATTCACGTGGTTGAACAGCTTCTTCACCATCTATAGGTTCATGGTAATCAGGAGAATTAAAAATTTCATGTACCGTTTTGATTTGTGCTGCTTGACAAACATCTTTGATGTCACTTGCACTATATCCATCAAATAATTTTGCCAGATCAGTGTCATTCACTTGAACATCTTTTCTCAAAGGTTCAGTATACTGATGAAATAAACTCTCTCTTGCTTCTTGTGTAGGTAATGAGACATAGATTCTTTTTTGGAATCTCCTTAAGAAAGGCCAATCTAGACTCCAAGGTTTGTTTGTTGCACCAATAACATAAAGCATAAGATCTTTTCCTTTACCATTTACACCATCCATTTCAGTTAGGAATTGATTTTTTGTACGAACCTCTCCACCAACTTCGCTATTTCTAGAACCTAACAAAGAATCAACTTCATCTACAAATAAAATAACAGGTTTTCCTTCTTTTTCGGCATATGTTCGTGCCATAGCAAATAATTTTGAAACATTTTTCTCTGCTTCACCTAACCACTTACTCATCATTGATGATGCATCAACATTAATGAAATAGCCATCCATCTCATTTGCAGTTGCAGCTGCAAGCATTGTTTTTCCAGTACCAGGAGGACCATAAAGTAACATTCCTTTAGGCCATCCAAGAGGGAACAAATCAGGTCTTTTTGTAGGGTAAACAATTGATTCACGCAATGCATTTTTTGCATCATCCAAACCAATAACTTCGGTCCAAGATACATCAGGTTTTTCTTTCATAACTAAATCTTCAAAATCATTTTCTGCTTCTTGTCTTTGAACAGATTTTTTTTGTTCTTCAGCAGAAGCTTTAGGATCCACGGCAGGTTCAACACCATGAGCCTGTTGTAATGCATTAATTCGATTATGGTAAGAATTACATCTTTCTTTGTAAATAGGGTTCAGTTTACTATTAGGATATAGTTGTAATAATTTCACTAGAGCATCGATAGCTTGTTGATAATGGGTAATTGCCATTCCACGTGCCCCTTGAGAATCAAACTTGATTGCCTCAGAAGCATATTTGCTTGCAGTATTTTCTAATTCTTGTGGTGCTAAACTCATATCAATTACCTACGCAACATCCTCTCGAAAATTTTGTTGGTATTCTGCTGGGTTAACCTCTGTCACAAGATTGGTTAAATTTATTGCACTTGTTTCATGCTTATTATAATCAGGTCCGTCGTGATAATTTGTTTTAAAATCTGATTTATCAGAAATGTGTGTTTGCATGTCTTTTACTTTATTTATAGAGTCTTCAGCAGAGATAATTAATTCAGAGATTTCATCGTCCAAATCATTCAAAGAATAAGCAGTGTTAGAAATTATAGATGTAAAATATTTCAAAATAGAATGAAATTCTTTCTTATCAGAATATTTTTGGAGCATAAAATCAGAGATTTCAACAATTTTATTCAAATCTTGTAATTCTTCCAATGAAAGTTTATCGATTTTTTCATCTTCAGAGGGGTTTATTTGAGAAATCTTTTCATCAATTTTTTTTGAAATATTTTTGATACGTTCAAAATCTTTTGAAAAATGTCGTTTAGAATTTAATAATGTCAAGTATTGCATCATTTCACAAAATCAAGATTAGGATACTGCTTACTTATTTTAGAGTCTACCATCAATTTTACTTCATCAAGAAAAATTACAGATTCATCATTTGAATTACTAAAATCAAATTTTGCTTGAGTGATTGCAGCAGAATCCAATACGATACTACCCAAATGAACAGATAATTCAGATAATTTATGACTACAATCAGGGATAATATCAAATAATTTTGCACTGACAATACGAATTACAGATATTGATGATGAGAGAATTTTTGGGATACTTTTTACATCAGAAACAGAATTTGTTTTATTTTTAATTTGAAGAAGTATTTCTAAACAAAAAGTCACAGATTGTTCTAATTTAATGAGATTTAGATGCGATTCAATATTTTTGTCAAAATCATTTATTAAAAATCGATTTGACTCCTTCAAATTGTATCTTTTAATCTCAATCAAGTCAATAATTTCATTTAACAGATTTACAGAATATTCTAATCGGGGCACAAGTGGTACAGAATTAGAAATTGTTTCATAATTTAATGAATCAGAATTGTATTTTACTAACATATTAAGAAATTATATAAATTTTGTATTAGAGGATAGTGTAACAATGAATTTAGTAACCACAGTTACACCAATCAACAGATACAATTTCAAATTTTTTTGAGTATTTGTGTAAAGGAATTTAGCTCTCAATGTTACCTAATAACAAATCAAGTAAAAACATGGTAAATGAACATGCATTAACAGTAAGTTTAGAAGAATTTGGATTAAGTAAGTATGAAGCCCAAGCATATGTAGCATTGATATCAAGAGGAACCATAGCAGCTAGCGAATTAGCATATTATTCAGAAATTCCACGAACCAAAATTTATCCAACATTATTAAAATTAGAAAATAAAAAATTGGTAATAATTTCAAAAAGTAAACCAATAATGTGTACAGCAATTGCACCTGAAGATGCATTTGATGGAATAATTCATGAACAAATTAACAAAGTAAATGCAATGAATTCACTAGTATCAAAATTAAAAAAGACTAGTGAAGAAAGTAGAAAGTCAAGAGGTTCAGAAGAGAAAAGGTATTTTCATATCAGTGCAAACAATGTATTAACACAACTACAAACAATGATTGAAGGTTCAAAATCATCAATCAAAATCATGACAGACCAATGGGGTTTTGGATTATTATCAGAATGTGAAGAACAATTGAAAACAGTTGCACGTAGAAACTTAGATGTTAAAATTTTGGTATCACCCTCACAAATTTGTTCAGAATCATACAGAAAAATTCCAAATGAAATAGAAATTAGAGGGTCAGAGATGTCACAAAACTGTATGATTTTTGATGAAACTGAATTATTAATGATAAATAATGAAAATGGAAAAGGTGCAGTATTTTCATCTACTGAGATTTTAGGATTTAATCAAGAAAAAATGTTTTCAAATATTTGGAAAAATTCAATAAAAACAAAAGCTCTTGCAGATATGACAAAAACAGAAGCACAAGAAATTTACAAAATTATTAAAACAGTAAATGAGATGGGTTTGCCACACATGCTTAATTCTACAATGATTTCAAAAAAACCTGAATTTGACATGTTTAAGTTATTAGAAAAAGGAGGAATATCTTTGAAATCAAAATCACTTGATGATATTATTGAAATCATGGATGTAATATTACAAATTACATGTTCAGGTCATGTTAACTTTGAAGCAAATACAAAAAATATTACAATTGAATCAAAATTAAATAGCGGTCATTCACTTCCATGGGTGTCGATTTTAGATGGATGTCTTCAAAAACAAGGATACAAAACAAGAACGATTTATCAAAACAACTTACAAAAAGGCGAAAAAGTACACATCAAAATAAGTAAAAATTAAAATCAGATAAAAAAAGGCAAAACCACATTGATTGAAGAAAAAATCAAATCATTAGGAATACAATTACCAGACCCACCAACTCCAGCAGGATCATACATTCCCGTTGTGAAAACAGGGAATTTGTTATTCATATCAGGTCAAATTCCAATGGATAATGGAAAAGTAGTATTTACAGGTAAAGTTTCAGATGACAACATAGAGATTGCTCAAAAATCTGCGAGGATGTGTGCAATTAACGTTTTAGCACAAATTAAAAGAGAAGTAGGCAATTTAGATAAAGTTACTAAAATTATAAGACTTTCAGGATTTGTTAATTCATCTTCAGAATTTACACAACATCCAAAAGTGATTAATGCAGCTTCTGATTTAATTTTTGAAATATTCGGAAATAAAGGAAAACATTCCAGAATAGCAGTCGGCGTTACAAGTTTACCGTTAGGATCAATGACTGAAATTGATGCAATAGTTGAAGTTTCAAATTAATGTTAGAAAAATAGTAATTCAAAAAAAAAGTGTGGAGTTACTATTATCACTTGATTTTTTTATTTAATTCTGTAATGAATTTTTTTATTTTAGGTTTAGGAACAACAGCACCACATGCTTTATCATGCCCGCCACCTGAACCACCAAGACTAGTGGCCAACAGATTTACAATTTTTCCCAGATGAACTTTACAATTTTTTGAACCTCTCACAGATACAGCATAAATGCCATGATCAACACGTTCTTTGTATGCAACACCAACGTCTTTTCCAGACAAACCCATAACAAAATTTACAGCACCACTTGCTCCAGAATCCAAGATTTCCATATAACCAAGATTAGGCATAGTTTTCATACCTTGTTTCACTTTAGCAATCATTTGAGAGAGTTTTCCAACTTGAATTTGAGCAAATTCAAAAGTATTTGGAATATCATGAGGGAATTTTGATTCAGAGAGTTCTTCAACCAAGTATAATAAATAATCAGGTTCTCTTTGACGTGCAACAATGTTGTAAGTTAGAACGGTTGCACTGATTAATGCAAATTGTCTATCATACATTTGAAGTAATTTTGAACCAATTGGACGATCTTCCATATAATCAGTAATTGCAGCACAAGTTGCTACAAATGAAGCATGATCATTGAGTTTTGATTTGAATGTATCATAGATTTGTACTGTAGTACATTCATTGACATCATGAATTACTTTGACTTTAATTTTTTCCAAGGATTTTACAACAGTAGGATCAATGTCATGATGATCAATATACGTAACTGAAACTTTATTTTTTCTAAGAGAAGTTAAAATTTCAATAAACTCATCTTGAGTTTTTTTGCTTAATCCCAAATCACAAATGTATAAAGATTTTAATTTTTCATCAGAAACGACTTTATGTAATGCTTCCATTTGACCTGGATAGTCCACCAATATTGCATCCCCACCAAATGCTTGACGAATTAATGCTGCAGAACTAATTCCATCGCAATCTTCCTTATGAGAAATACAAATTGTTTTAGAACGTAAATTTTTGGTTGTTTTTTTAGGTGCTGTTTTTTTGGTTGTTTTTTTAGGTGCTGTTTTTTTGGTTGTTTTTTTAGGTGCTGTTTTTTTGGTTGTTTTTTTAGGTGTTGTTTTTTTGGTTGTTTTTTTAGGTGCTGTTTTTTTGGTTGTTTTTTTAGGTGCTGTTTTTTTGGTTGTTTTTTTAGAAATATTCTTAGATTTAGAAACAACCATTCTGTTTAGAAAAAATATGAACCTTATTTAAATTAAGAATGGAATCAAAATTCTTTAAGATGGTTTATTACATTTTGAGAAATCAAAGAACTCGAATCCATATACACATCATAAAATGATAATCCTTCCATTTGTGTTTGATGATCAATCTCTTGGATTTTTTTTAATTCTTCTGAAGAAGCATTAAGAATTAATTCATCTAATTTTTGTAAATGTTTTCTCTCTTTAGGAGTCAAGTAATTTTTAATTAAAAATCATCATTTAGTATCAAAAGTTAAGATTTTAGACTAATTACTAAACTTCCTAAACATTATTTTGGCGAAAACATAATAGAAGATTTTGAACAGGCTCAAGCATGGAGACCAAAAACATAGGTTTACGTGGAATAGAGGTTGCAGATACCAAGATTTCAAATATTGATGGTGACAAAGGCAAGCTCATTTACAGAGGGTATGATATTTTAGATCTTACAGAAAATTCTACATTTGAAGAAACAGCATATTTGTTACTATATGATAAATTACCTACAAAACCACAATTAGAAGAGTTTAATTCAAAATTAGTTGAAGCACGATTCATTCCAAAACAAATGCAAAAAAACATGGGAAATTGGAGAAAAGATGCAGATCCAATGGATATGCTTCAAGCATTTGTTTCTGCCCTTGCAGGATATTATGATGAAGAATTTTCTAGTAAAGAAGCTAGTTATGATAAAGCAATCAACCTCATTGCAAAAGTTCCAACAATTGTTGCAAGCTGGCAAAGAATCAGAAACGGGTTAGACATTATTGATCCTGATGCATCACTTAGTCATGCAGCAAATTTCCTATACATGATGTCTGGAGAAAAACCAGATCCAGAAGTTGAAAAAGTTTTTGATATTTGTTTGATACTTCATGCAGATCATACGTTTAATGCATCCACATTTACAGCAAGACAAGTTGCATCAACTAGAGCACATATGTATTCTGCAACAAGTGCAGCAATAGGTGCACTTAGTGGAGAATTACACGGTGGAGCAAATACAGAGGTCATGAAGATGTTATTAGAAATTAAAGATATTGAAAAAACTCATCCATGGATTAAAGAGAAGATGAGCAAAGGTGATAGAATAATGGGGATGGGTCATGCAGTTTATAGAACATATGATCCAAGAGCACAAGTTCTAAAAAAATTATCAAAAACACTTGCAGAAAAAACCAAAGAACCATGGTTCGCAATTACAGAAAAAGTTGAAACATCAACAATTTCTGAAATGAAATTGCAAAAAAACAAGGATATTTATCCAAATGTAGATCTATACAGTGCTTCACTTTACTATATGTTAAAAATTCCAGTGGATCTAAACACTCCAATTTTTGCAATTTCTAGAGTTGCAGGATGGGCAGCTCATATTATCGAAGAGAAATTTGCAGAAGCCGCACCAAAACCTGCATTGTATAGACCAAAGGCAACTTATGTTGGAAAGTATTGTGGTCCTGAAGGATGCGAATACCAAACTTTAGACTTGAGAAGATAACTAATTTCGGGTACTAAGCCAATCTTTTGCTTTAGAATTTACATTATGTTTGTATAATACTTCAAAAACCATATCATAAAATGTGATACCTTTTTTTTGTGCTTGATCATCTAACCATTTTATTCCGTCAGCTAATTCTGGATCATATTCTGAAAATTCAACTAATTCATCTACCATTTTTGAAAAGAAGGCTTGAGATTCAGGCATGATTACACATTTTAAACTAGGATCATAAAGGAAGTATTCAAAAGATATAGACAAAAGAGTCACTTTTTGATTGTTGATAAGATAGATTTTGTTCAAAAATTAAGTATTTTTTTTAAGACTGATGTTAAGAGATAAATGAAAAATTGAATTTTTAAGACTAGATTTATTTACCATATGTAATCCCTGAGATCAATTATGGCAAGTATAGATAAAGCAGCAATAGGTATTGCTGTAGCAATAACAGCCATTTTCTTGGTAATTGCAGCCGGTATGGATGCAGCACAAAATGCAGCACCTACATCAAAATCCATGATATCAAAAACAATAGAACCGCAAATTCAAACTGAATCAACAATAGAGGATTCTGATTTGATTGCAAGACAAAATGCAGCAGCACAAGCCGCAGCTGACAAAGCAGCAGCACAAGCCGCAGCTGACAAAGCAGCAGCACAAGCCGCAGCTGACAAAGCAGCAGCACAAGCCGCAGCTGACAAAGCAGCAGCACAAGCCGCAGCTGACAAAGCAGCAGCACCAAAGACAGTCATTGTAGATATTCCAGTTGGAACATCAGTTCCAGGATGTGAAGAAACCGATGAATGTTTTGCACCACCACATATCACAATCAATGCAGGTGACACTGTTGAATGGGCAAACATAGACACTGCAGCCCACACAGTTACAGGTGGAAGTCCAGCAGACGGTCCTTCAGGAGTATTTGATAGTAGCCTACTAATGGCAAGCGGAAATTATGCATTTACATTTGATGAAGCAGGAAGTTATGATTACTTCTGTATGGTTCATCCTTGGATGGTTGGAACTGTTAGTGTAAACTAACCAAACTTTTCTTTTTATTATTTTATTTGATTTTTTCTAATTGTTCTATTGTATGCAACACCAAATCTATGAGTTTCGTCCCTAGCGTATTGTAAAATTTTTAATGATTCTTTATGCTTAGGAATTATTATAGGATTTTTAATTTTAGGAAGGTATACTTCTTCATTTTCTTTTGCTAAGGATATACAAGGTAATTTTAATCCTAAAGATTCCAAAGATTTCAATGCTGCATTTAATTGTCCTTTGCCACCATCGATTAAAATTAAATCAGGTAGTGTAGAATGTTCTTCTAATAATCGATAATATCTTCTTTTAATAATTTCACCAATCATTGCAAAATCATCCCGGCCAGTAATTGTTTTAATTTTAAATTTTCTATATCCAGATTTATTTGGAATTCCATTTACAAAGCTAGACATAGAACCAACCGCAAATTCGGCACCATGATTAGAAATATCAAAACATTCAATGGTGTTAGGCAATGATGGTAAATTTAGAATTTCTTGTAATTCAATTAATGCAGGGTTAGCACCCTTAGAGTGAATTAATTGAATATTTTTTAAAATTAAATTCATAATATCATTTTTCTTGCCTCTGATAGGAGTCATTATTTTTACAACAAATCCGGATTGTTCAGACAATAAGGATTCCAATAATTTTTGATTTTCAGGAAGTTCACTTGTAATAATTAATTTTGGAATTTTGTGTGTAGAATAGTATTGGTAAAGAAAATTTGAAAATGAATTATCACCGACCAAATCAAAGAAAAATTTGTCGCTGTCTCGAATCACCCCATTGATCATTCTAAAATTCATTACAGTTGCAGTTTGTTGTTGAATCCCAATACCAAAATATTCTTCATCAGAATTTTCAACATACTCCATTTTTTGTTTAGTTTGAAGACTTCCAAGTCTAATTAGCGTATCACGAATATCTTTTGCATGTTCAAATTGCTGGGATTCAGCTGCTTGATACATTTCATCTTTTAATTTTTTTGTAAAAATTTTAGTGTCATTTTTTCCCTTTAGAACGTCTTCTAATTTTTTTACATGTTCAGGATATTTTTCTTGAGCATCTTTAAATTCACAAGGACCTTCACAATTACCTAAATGGTATTCAAGACATACTTTTTTTGGAAGAGTCTTACAAATTCTTATTTGAAATGATTTTCTAAGGGTTCCAATTGTAAGTAATTTTGAACTACCTTGAGTGAATGGACCATAAAATTTGCCCTTGCCCAAAAACTTACCATCTCTTGTTCGTCGAGCCACCAATAATCGAGGGTATTTTTCATCAGACAATCTCAGATAGGTATAACGTTGTTGATCTTTTAATTCAATATTAAATCGAGGCCTATATTTTTTAATCATGTTAGACTCTAAAAGAAATGCCTCACTTTCATTATCAGTTAAGACAAATTCAATTTCAAAAATATTTTCAACTAATTTTTGAGTTTTATAATTTTGATTTTTATTAAAATAAGAACGAACACGATTTTTCAAATTTTTTGCCTTTCCAATATAGATAATTTTTCCATCAGGATTTTTCATTAAATAGATGCCAGGATTCGTAGGAATGATTATTTTAGAAATTTCAAAAGTCATGTTACAATAATTTTTTGAGGTATTTTCCAGTATAACTACCAGGAGATTTTGAAACATCAGAAGGAGTACCAACAGTAACAATACAACCTCCCTCATCTCCACCTTCAGGACCTAAGTCAATTAACCAATCTGAATTTTTGATGATATCCATATTATGTTCAATTACAACAACAGTATTGCCCAAATTTACTAATCTGTTTAAAACATCTAATAATTTTTGAACATCTGCAAAATGTAAACCAGTAGTAGGCTCATCTAATATATACAGAGTTTTCCCAGTACCACGCTTAGATAATTCTGAAGCAAGTTTTACACGTTGAGCCTCACCACCAGATAATGTAGTAGAAGACTGTCCAAGTTTGATATATCCCAAACCAACATCATTAACAGTTTGTAATTTTCTTTGAATTGAAGGAATATTTTCAAAGAAAATTAATGCTTCATAAACAGTCATTTGTAAAACATCAGAAACATTTTTTCCCTTATACAATACCGATAAAGTTTCAGAGTTGTATCGTTTTCCCTTACACTCATCACATTTAACATATACATCAGATAAAAATTGCATTTCAATTTGTTTAACACCATCGCCTTCACATGCAAAACATCTTCCATCAGCAACATTAAATGAAAATTGTCCCGGGGCATAACCACGTTCTTTTGATAATGCAGTATTAGAATATAATTCTCGGATGGGGGTAAAGGCACCAATGTATGTTGCAGGATTTGAGCGAGGAGTTCTACCAATAGGTGATTGATCAATAGCAATTATTTTATCAATATTATCTAAACCAGAAATTTCTTTATGATCACCGGAACGAATATGAGTTTTAGAAAAATGATTCTCTATACTTTTAAGTAAAATATCATTAATCAAAGTAGATTTTCCAGAACCAGATACTCCAGTTACAGATACAAAAAGTCCTAGAGGAATTTCAACATCAATATTTTTTAAATTATTTTCAGATGCATCTTTAATAATTAATGAACCATCAGGTTTACGAATTTTATTTTTTAAAACAATCAGAGAATTATCTTTAAGATAGGTTCCAGTTACAGATTTAGTTGTCTGTAAAATTTTTTTGATTGTTCCTTCAAAGACAATATTTCCACCATGTACACCAGCACCAGGACCTAAATCAATTATCCAGTCTGAATTTCGTATAACCTCTTCATCATGCTCTACAACAATGACAGTATTACCAAGATTTCGTAGCTTATTTAGCGTTTTAATCAACCTTGCATTATCGCGCTGATGCAATCCAATGGTAGGTTCATCAAGTACATACAAAACACCAGTAAGATTAGAACCAATTTGAGTAGCCAACCTAATTCTTTGAGATTCGCCACCAGACAATGTAGAACTAAGACGATTTAATGAAAGATAATTTAATCCAACATTGATTAAAAACTCTAATCGTTCTTTAATTTCTTTAAGGATATCTCTTGCAATATGTTGTTCAGTGTCAGTTAATTTTAGATTAGAAAAAAAGTCAAAACAATTTGTAATTGATAAATCACATACATCCATTATCCCTAAATCATTAACGGTAACTGCAAGAGATTCAGGTTTTAGTTTTTTACCATCACATGTATTACAATGAGTATCACGCATAAATTGTTTAAGCCATTCGCGTTTTGACTCAGAATCAGTTTCTAGAAAAACACGTTGAAGATTTACAAGTACACCTTCAAATGCATTAGTATATTTCCATGAAGAATCCCCAGATTTAGAATTATATTGAAAATTAATTAAATCAGTTGTTCCGTGTAGAATTATTTCAAGATGTTTTGGTTTTATTTTTTCAATGGGAGTCATCAAATCAAATCCAAATTTTTCACCAACTGTACCTAATGCTTGTTTTCTAAATGCAGAAAATCTACCACTCCAAGGAACAATTGCTCCATCCAAAATAGATTTAGTTTTATCAGGAATTACCAAAGCAGGATCAAATTCCATTTTAACTCCCAATCCGTTACATGTTTTACATAATCCAAAAGGGGAATTAAATGAAAAATTTCTTGGTTCTAATTCACCAATCGTTAATCCACAATGAGGACATGCATTATTTTGAGAAAAGATTTTTTCAGATTCATCAGAAGAAATCATCACATCACCTTTTGATGCTTTGATTGCAGTTTGAATAGCCTCAAAAATTCTAGATCTTTCAGATTTACCTGTAGATATTCTATCTACAACGATTTCAATATTGTGCCATTTTTGTCTGTCTAATGGAGGAATTCCATCATCTAGGTTCAAAATTTCACCATTTAGGCGTATTCTAGAATATCCATCTTTCTTAATTTGCTCAAAGAGTTTCTCATAGGTACCCTTTTTTCTTTGAACAAGTGGAGATAAAACCAATATTTTTTGTCCCAGAAAATCTTTGAGTACAGAATCACAAATTCTTTCAACAGATTGTGTAGATATTTTTCGTTTACAATTTGTACAATGAGGAATTCCAATTCGGGCATAAAGTAAACGCATGTAATCATAAATTTCAGTTGTAGTACCAACAGTAGAACGAGGATTTTTACTAGTAGTTTTTTGTTGAATTGCAATTGCAGGAGATAATCCATCAATAGAATCAACGTCAGGTTTATCCATCATCTCCAAAAATTGACGAGCATATGAAGAAAGAGATTCAACATACCTTCGTTGTCCTTCAGCATAAATTGTATCAAAAGCCAAAGTAGATTTTCCAGAACCAGACAAACCACTAATTACAACTAGTTTGTTTTTTGGAATATCAACATCAATATTTTTTAAATTATGATGACGTGCACCTCTAATTTTTAATTTATTATCTATCATTTCTAAATTCAATCTCCTTTTCCAATCTTTTTATTCTATCTCTACAAGCAATGGCTTGTTCAAAATCTAAGTCTTCAGAAAATTTTTTCATTTGAGCATCTAAATCAATTACATCATTTCTAAGATCATGTATTGATTTTAATTTTGATTCATCCAATGCAATTTCTTGTTCAGGTACAGATTTCATAATGGATTTAGGAGTTATGTTATGTTCTTGATTGTATAAAATTTGTTTTTTTCTACGACGAATAGTTTCACTGATAGTATTTTTCATAGATTTTGTATTTGTATCAGCGTACATTATTACAGTACCAGTTACATTTCTTGCAGCTCTACCACAAGTTTGAATTAAACTAGTAAAATTTCTCAAAAAACCCTCTTTATCAGCATCTAAAATTGCTACAAGTGAAACCTCTGGAATGTCTAAACCTTCACGTAAAAGATTAATTCCAACTAAAACATCAAATTCGCCTAGACGTAATTGGCGAATAATTTCAGTTCTTTGTAATCCATCAATTTCAGAATGCATGTATCTGACTTTAACATCTTTTTTTGAGAGATATTCAGCTAAATCTTCAGCCATTCTTTTAGTTAAAGTAGTCACTAAAACACGCTCAGAATTTTTAGATCGTTTATTTATTTCAGAAATTAAATTATCCATTTGATCTTTAGTAGATCTAATTTCAATTTGAGGATCAAGTAAACCAGTAGGTCTTACTAATTGTTCAACAATTTTTGTAGATGTTTTCTTTTCATAATCAGAAGGAGTAGCTGAAACAAAAATAGTATTTTGAATATAATCTTCAAATTCTTCAAACTTTAATGGTCTATTATCATATGCGCTAGGTAATCTAAATCCATATGTTACGAGTTTATCTTTTCGAGAATAATCACCTTTGTACATTGCATGTAATTGAGGCAATGTGACATGAGATTCATCAATTACCAAAAGATAATCATCACCAAAAAAATCCATTAAACAATATGCCTTATCACCTTTATTACGTCCATCAAAATGCCTAGAATAATTTTCAATACCAGAGCAATAACCTAATTCTTCAATCATTTCTAAATCATAATTGGTTCTCATTTCAAGTCGTTGTTTTTCAAGTTCATTTAATGTAGGTAAATGATGTTTTAGTTCATCTCTAATGGATGTAACAGCTCTTTTAGTAGCATCCTTAGCAATTAGATAATGTTTTGCAGGGAAAATTGTCATTTGAGTTATTTTCTTTTTTTCCTTTAATGAAACATGATCAAGTAAAGTTATTTTTTCAATCTCATCACCAAACATAGAAATTCGAATTATATCTTCAGAGTATGCAGGAGTGATATCAATAGTATCGCCCTTTACTCTAAAATTTCCAGGAGAAACCTCAACATCATTTCTTTCATATCTAGCATCAATTAATTTTCGAATTAAATCAGTTCGTTTAATTTCATCTCCAGTACCAACTAAAATTGAAGAATCTTTCCATTCCTGAGGATTACCAAGAGAATAGATGCATGATACTGTAGATACAATAATTGTAGGTTCTCCAGATAACAGCATCGCAGTTGCCTCTAGTCTTAATTTTTCAATTTTTTCATTAATCTGAGTATCTTTTTCAATATAAGTATCAGTTTGAGGCAAATAGCTTTCAGGTTGATAATAATCATAATAAGAAACAAAATAACCAACATTATTTTTTGGGAAAAATTGTTTCAATTCAGCATAAAGTTGTGCTGCAAGTGTTTTATTGTGAGAAATTACTAGTGTATTTTTACCAGTTCTAGCAATTACATTTGCAACTGAAAAAGTCTTACCACTTCCAGTAACACCAAGCAAAGTTTGAACTGATTTTTTCCTTACACCTTCAACTAATTCATCAATAGCTTGAGGCTGATCACCTGTTGGGGAATAATCAGAGACTAATTCAAATTTTGAGATTTGTTGCAACATGTTCAATTTTTGAAAACAGAATTTAAAGTAATGGTGATATCAAACTATGATTACCAAGCAGGTTCATCAATCATTTTTAATCCTTCATCGGTAATTTCAAATCCCATAATTTTCAAAGTGTTTTTAGAAGTTTGGGAATTTTTTTCTAATATTTTTTGTGCTAAAATTTTCCTGGAATCAGAATGAATATGTTGTCCAATTTTATATTTTCCTTTAATTGATTCAGGGATAATTTTGAATATTGAAACTTCATCCAAAACCAAATCATTATTCTGTATAGGATCATAATGACCTTCAGGCTGATATTTTTGCATCATAGAATTTAATCCTAATGCTTTTTCAGAATCATCTTCTACAAATACAGATGTTCCTTTGATTACAACACTTATGTAAAGAGTGTCAGCCTGAGAAGCATTTGTAGGATGTGAAAAGTAAGATGGAAGAAATTCTAACTCTCGGTCTACTTCAAATCCTACTTTTGGATTTCTTTTAATATTTTCAAGTTTTTCGCCCCTAGGAAATGAATGCATGTAAACAACATCATTAACAAAAACGAAATTCATTGGAATGATTTGAGGATACCCTTGTTCATCTAAACTTGCAATTCTTCCAACATGTTCTTGTTCTAAAAATTCCTTGATTTTTTCATAGGACTTTATCTCCAATTTTCCTACTAATTTCAAATCATGAACAATCTAAGACACAATCTAATAAACTAAATGGGATAAATTATTTCAAATATCATGCAAGATCCATATCTTGATGAACTAAAAAATGATTTTAACAAATATTCAAATGAATTAAAGAAGTTAAAAAAGAAACTGTTAAAGACAAAATCGTCCGAAGAACAAAATAAAATTATCAAAAGAATTGATTCTATTGCATCTAAAATGGAAAATAATCAAAAACAATCAGTCAAGGTTACAAAATCAAGAATTAAAGAAAGAAAAGCAAGGAAATAGGTTAATCATCAGATTCTAGTTCTTTGGCCATTGCTTTGATTTCTAAAATTCTACATTCAAGTTCTGTGCATTCATTTTTTAGTTGAGAGTTCATACAGTATATCGTAAAAATTATCAAAAATACACTACATTCAAAAATTTGACAATTATCATTCAAACTTTTTATTAATGAAAATTCCTAAATTCAGGAAATAATCCAAACAAGTCATGGATGAAAGAGATGAAGAATATGAAAAAGCTACCAATCAAGTATTAAAAGTTCTTGAAGAATGGGGGGCAGATTCAAGATTCATCTGGTTTCGAGAGATGCATAGAATAACAGATATTGACAAAGGGTTATTGAGAAATATTCTCAATGAGTTAAAAAAATCAAAAGAAGTTAAAGATATGCATGGGACAAACAATAGAATATTTTTTTGTCTCAAAAGATACTATATCAAATGCAGAGATGTTGAATTTAGATTCAAAGGGAAAGAAATCATGTTACGAGATGGGAGTAAAACGAAAATTATTCAAGGATCAACAAATGCTACAGAACGTACAAGAAAAAGATTAGAAAAACAAAAAAACAAACGTAGAGCAAAATCATTTACAAAAAATAAGCGACCACACAAATCATGAAATATCTTCAGATTGTCGTCTAGAAAAATTAGATTCTGCTCGTTTAAGTTTAACAGATTCTGCAACATCTTCAGTCATATCATACAATTGATGAAGTTCTAAATCAGGTGTCAATTCATCTTCCTTTTCATCTTCTAAGTCAAATTCTATATTTGTCAAAATGTCCATATTTTCTTCTAGAACGTCAAGACACTTTTTTACAGATTCGGGGAGATCTTCAGTCATGAATAATATTAACAATTAGTAGAGTAAATGATTTACTATAAAAAATAGATTATTGTTTTGCTTTTTCTCTTAATGCAGGCATTACATGACTTGCAAATTTATCAATAGAACCAAAGTAATTTTTGCCCCAGAATCGAATTACAAAGTGATTTACACCAGCATCCATGAATCGTTCAAATGTAGGAATCATATCTTCAGGAGTTCCAACAGCAGTTGAAGAACGGGCAATAGCATCAGGGATTTTTGTTGCAGCTTCTCTCATTTTAACAATCCAACTTTGATCAGACATTGAATATTCAGTAAAGTATTTGACAAAATCAAATCCTTCAATTTCTTTTAATCCGTGTACTCGCAATACCTCAGGTTTAAACAAACTAACCTTTACAGCTTCTTTCATTTTAGCCCATGAAGATTCTGCATCTTCAGAAAAGTAAACATCAATATCAAGGGCATATTGGAAATTATCTTTGTCCTCTTGTGTTCTATTATTTTCATCCATAGACACCTTAATTTTTGCTGCGTGATCTTCAAATAATTCAGGAGTATAACCAATAGGTAACCAACCATCTCCAAGTTTTCCAGTTAATGCTAATGTTCTCTTACCTCCAGCTGCCATGTAAGTTGGGGGATGAGGTTTTCTAATTGGGGGTGCTTGTAAACATGCACCTTCAAGTTTGTAATACTTTCCTTCATAATCTACAGTATTATCAGGAGTAGAACCATACAATGTGTGAATAGTTTCAATTTGTTCTTCCCATTTCGAAACAGGTTTTTCAAAAGGAATACAAAATTCTTTAAGATTTTGTGCCTCACCAGCACCAATACCTAAAATTGCTCTACCCTTTGAAATTCTATCAAGAGTAATTGCAGATAATGCAATATTAGAAGGATGTCGTCTAATTGCATCAGTAACACAAGTTCCTAACTCAACATTACTAGTAACAGCTGCAATGGCAGATAACATTACCCAAGGATCCAAAACTATGGCATTTTTCCATTGTGGGACATTTGTGTGATCCATATAGAAAATTGAATCATATCCAGTTTTATCAGCAAGTATACATGCAGTTAGAATTTGATCTTCAGTATAACCGGCTCTTGCAACATTTAATCCATTTTGAATACCAAATTTCAAATTCTTTTGAGTCAATTAACATTACAGCAAACTATTAGCATAAATAAGTTTACAAATTTTCTCTAATCATATTGTTTAATCAGTAATGATTCGATTTTCGTCAATGTTAAATTTCAATAAAATATAAAAAAAGTAAAAAATTATTGAATTTTTTACAAATTGCCTGCATTGATATCTTCAAGACATTTTACAACATCGTCTTTTGATATTGGTATTGGATTAGGATCCAAATGTCCTTTATCAGTCATTACGGTGTCAGCAGCTTCAGAAATATCTGCTTTGAGTTCTAATTTATCAAAGCCTAACTTTTCCATTGCTTCTTTGAATCTATCATAAAAGATTGATTTGTTGTGTTTGTGTGCAACTGTAGTACAAGCAGATAAGGAATAACCATGAGGTACACCTTCATTTGAGAATACATAGGACAAAGCATGTCCAAGAGTGGTAGAGCAATTACCAAATCCCATTCCAGATAACATTGAACCATACGGATAATTTTCTGGTTTGTCATTCATAATTGCATCATAAAGAATCTCAAATGCTTGTTTACAAAGAGTTCTTGTCAAGTCACTACCAAGTTTACTATCATAGCCCTCAGTGGCTTGAGCACATGCATCACAGACAGAATTTTTTAAGACTTGTTCTGGAGTACCATCCATAAAATATGAATCCACTACAGCCATGTCAGCTAAAAATCTATCTTCACGTAACAATTTCTTTTTGCCATCAAATTTTAGAACACAATAAGTTGTCATTTCAGCTCCAGTTCCAAAGGTAGTTGGAATTAAGATTTTTTCTTTATTCATTTCAGGTGCAGCATACTTTACTACATCCATTGAACTACCACCACCCAATCCAATTAGAACGGAGGGGTTTTTGTCTTTGTATTTTGAAATCACAGTATTGACATCATCAATTGATGGTTCAGGTTTTACTTGGTCATACAACATGTAATCCTGAATACCCATTTTTGCTAACCATTTGTCCGATAATGCTGGAGGCACGGTTGTAACAACTAGGGCATTTTTTGGATACTCTGTTTCACCAAGTGCATTTTCTCCAAAGTTGATAACTTTTGGAATGCGTACTGTTTGCATAAAATAAAAAAAATCATTGATGATTATATATCTTGCATTATTAGATGAGATACATGATTATTCAAAATTTTGAAGAATTGGCAACAACTGATAAAAAAAGTCAGTGTTTGGAAATTTTAGAATCAGGATTACAAGCTGCTGATCCAAAAAATATTATTTCAAAATTTGTTACAACTAATCAAATTAAAATTGGTGAAAAAATTCTCAATATCGATAATTATTCAAATATCTATTCAGTAGCATTTGGAAAAGCAGCAGATTCTATGACTAGAGCACTTAATGCAATAATTCCTATCAAAAGTGGAATTATTGTAATTCCTAAAGGCTCAAAAGCGAAAATAAAGGGTAAAAAATTTCAGATATTCAATTCTAGACATCCAAAACCTGATCAAACTAGTGTAAAAGCAGCAAAAGAGGTAATGAAATTTGTTCAAAACAAAAAAGAAAATGAATTGATAATATTTCTTGTTTCAGGAGGAGGATCATCATTACTTGCAATGCCAGATGGAATAACATTAGACGACAAAATTCACGTTACAAATTTACTTTTAAAATCAGGGGCAACAATTCAAGAATTTAATTGTATTAGAAAACATTTATCAAAAATTAAAGGAGGTAAATTAGTTGAAAATATCAAATGTGATGCAATAAGTCTAGTAATGTCAGATGTGGAAGGAGATGATCTTTCATCAATTGCATCAGGTACAACATATTTGGATAACACAACCTACCAAAATGCATTAGATATTTTAGGAAAATACAAACTTAAAAGAAAAACACCAATTGAAGTATTGCAAATATTAGAAAACGGAAAAAACAATGAAAAGAAAATATTAGAAAAAGCAGAAATAGAAAATGTCATTATTGCAAATAATCAAGACTGTTTAGAACAAATGAAAAAAACTGCAGAAAAGTTTGGTTATAGCGTTATAGTTATTCAGATTTTTGGAGATATTAAGAAGGCAGTTACAAAAGTGTTGGAAAATATTTCAGAAAATCAGAAAACATGTTTAATCTTTGGTGGAGAAACAACAGTACAAGTTTTAGGAAAAGGAATGGGAGGAAGAAGTCAAGAAATGGTTTTAAGAATTTTAAAGAATACTCAAAAATTTAAAAAAATAACTATTGCATCTATGGGAACAGATGGAATCGATGGTAATTCTGTTTTTGCTGGAGCAATTACAGACAACATCAAAGTAGACTTGAACACAATGAAAGAATTTCTCAGAAATAGTGATTCAGGAAGATTCTTTCAAAAACAAAAAGGGAATATCAAAACTGATTTTACTCATACAAATCTCATGGACATAGGCGTGATTTTAAGATAAATTCAACTAAAATCAAAAATATCAAAAAAAAGTGTCGAATCAAAAATCTACTTTTAATACTTTGAATCACTAAAGAATAGATAGTAATGTTAGAAAAACAATTCAATCCAGATTTACTGTACAATAGGATTGTTCACTTTTACATTGACAAAAAAGGATTCTCAAAAGAAAATGCCAATTCAATTGCACAATCAGTAGTAACAAAAGAAGCACAAAGAAGAATATGTAAAAATGAAAAATGTAAACATTTCTCACATGACCATATCAGGAATTCTGAAACATGTTTAGTTTTAGATTGTAAATGTAATGAATTTACAAAATAAAATCATCTAAGAGGCGTCTATAATCAAAGGTTGTGCATCAATTCCAAGAGATCTTAAATGATTTGCAAACTCATCTACAAATCCATGAATTGTATAAACTTGTTCTGCACCAGATCGAATAACCATTTCCACTAATTCCTTAAAATCGCAATGATCACTCATAGGAATTGAATAATCAGTTCGTCGCCCAAAAGAGAATTTTGTTGATTGTGCCCAACCACTAAATCCTATGGTAACTGCACCATATTTCAATTTCATTTCCTGTACAAATTTATTTTTACTTGACATCATTGGAGCTACCATCACCCATGGTTTTTTTGAAAGTAAACCAGTTTTTTCAGCTTCTGAATGTCCAAGTCCATCATTTAATGGAACACCAAATTTTTGGTGGAGTGTATTCATCTCCTTTACAGAATCATGAAAATAAAGCGGACCCCAATGTCCAAATAACTGAGTAATAGTTTGTGCCTTTCCTAACGTATATCCCATTAAAATTACAGGAATTCCTTTTCCATATAATTCAGAAATTAATTCATTAACTTGTTTTTGTATTTCATCTAATGTTGGAAAAATAAAATCAGATAAACCAAAAGTACATTCAGTGATCAAAGTGTTACATTTTGGAATTTTTGCACCATACAAAAAACCTCTATCTCGAGTACAAATATCACCAGTGTAAAAAATATCATCAAAAAGTAATCCTTTTGCTCCAAGAATATGTCCACTATCAATTAAATCAAAATTATCAAAGGAATCTACATGATTTTCCATTTTAAATCCTCTAAGATTAGCTATCTCATTTGTCTCAATTGAGGACAAAAATGGTCCCACCATTTTTTGAAGGGAGGTGATCTGTATGTGCATGTGAAACAAAATTCAATCCAAGGGAATCAGAATTTTTTGGATCTAAAAAAACACGTTTCTCATTTGTTTCACATAGGATTCCATTTTTTGTCATCTTGACTTTCCTAGGCAACAAAAGTGAAAAAATACGAATTTGATATAAATTGCAGGTTTGATCAAGTATTGACTAGTTGCTAAATCTAGGAATTTTAATCTCAGGTCGTGGAAGCAATATGGAGTACATCCTAAAAGCAATTTCTAAAAAGAAAATTCCAATAAATCCAGCAATAGTCATTTCAAATAAACATGATGCAAAAGGTCTCAAAGTTGCGCAAAAGTTAGGAGTGAAAATAGAAGTCATTGAAAATAAAGAATATAAAAGCAGAGTAGAATATGACAAAAAAATAATATCAGTTTTATCAAAACACGGGGTAACTCAAAAAAATGGGTTAGTATGTCTTGCAGGATTTATGAGAATAATTAGTCCAGAATTTGTAAAAAAGTACAAGAATAGAATCATCAATATTCATCCAGCACTTTTACCTGCATTCCCAGGACTACATTCACAAAAACAAGCATTAGAGTATGGTGCAAAATATTCAGGCTGTACAGTGCATTTTGTAGATGCAGGGATGGATACAGGTCCTGTAATCATACAAGCAGTAGTCAAAGTCAAAGAAGATGATACAGAAGAAACATTGTCAAAAAGAATTCTAAAAGAAGAACATAAAATTTATCCTGAAGCAGTGAATCTTTTTGCAAGAAGAAGAATCAAAGTTTTAGGAAGAAAAACAATAATCAGCTAATTATCAGGGCCACCAAAAAAATACAATACTCTAAGTTCATGAGCATTACTATGAAAAAAATGTTCAACATTTTTGGCAACAAAAAATAATTTGTCTTTTGAGACAGGGTAATCTTTATTTTTAATTCTCAAAAATCCATCACCGGAAATAATCAGATATACTTCATCATTTGAATGAGGTATTTGTGTGTCGTCTTCTCCAGACTGTAAAACCAAAAGACCAACAGCTAAACTATCTCGATTAATAAAAGTATGAAAATATGAACTGCTTTTTTTAATCTTCTCCAAATAAGAAGATAAATCAAAATCTAATTTCAATTTTATTCTGCAGCTACTGTGTAGGTTTTTCTTTGTGGCGGTTCACTCATAAAAGCATGACCAGCTGGATGAAGTTTCTCATGTTCAGGACTGTTATGCATTTTGATGAAAGTTTCTTTACTTTCATGTTCTACAACAATCCTATAGCTTCCATCAGGGGCTTTTAGAAATTTTCTGGAAACAAATCCAGGAAAATCAGATAAGACCTTATTTGATTCAGAAAACCAACTTTTGAAATCATCTTCTGCTCCGTCTTTGAGTTGAACGTCTGCGATCATTACAAACATGTCATAATTGGAAAAATTGCCATTTAATTTCTTTTCTAAGATATTCATAGAAGGATTCCAAGAATTAAATACCAAAAAATCAAAATCAGACCATGGCAGGCATCAAAATTGATGGAAAAGTGATTGCCCAATCAGTCAAAGACAGGGTCAAAAAAGCCGTTCATGAATTAAAAACTCAAGGAATTAATCCGTGCCTGGCAACAATACTTGTAGGAGTCGATCCAGCATCAGCCACATATGTAAAAAATAAACACAGAGCATGCGAAGAAGTTGGAATTGTCACAAAAGATCACAAATTAGATACAAACACTACACAAATTCAACTAAATGAAATTATTGAAAATTTGAACAAAGATAATTCAGTTCATGGAATTTTAGTACAATTACCATTACCTAAGCAATTAGATGAGTTTTCCACCACATCAAGGATCTCACCACTAAAAGATGTGGATGGGTTAACACCACACAATGCAGGATTGTTAACAATGAAAAAAGCAGCATTAGTTGCATGTACACCATCAGGAATTATGGAAATGTTTGATTATCATAATATTGATTTGGAAGGGAAAAATATTGTATTAATTAACAGAAGTAACCTAGTAGGAAAACCACTGTATCATTTACTGTTAGAAAAAAATGCAACTGTAATTACATGTCATTCAAGAACAAAAAATTTAAAGAAAATCTGTCAATCAGCAGACATCATAATTACAGCAGTAGGAGATAGAAACAAATTCACATTAACATCAGACATGATAAAAGACAAAGCAATCATAATTGATGTTGCAATATCAAGATTTCAAGATAAATTAGTAGGGGATGTAGATTATGAAAAAATAATTGAAAAAGCATCTTTTGCAACACCAGTTCCAGGAGGAGTAGGTCCAATGACTGTTGCAATGTTACTAAAAAATACAATAACTGCAGCATCATTGAGTAGTCAAATTGGAAGATAGTGAAAAAAAGAAATCACTTAGAAAAAATCTTTTAGAAAAAAGAGATAACACATCACATGATATGTTAAAAATTGCCAGTCAAAAAATACATAAAAGAATTGGGAGGATTTTTGCTTTTAAAAATGCACAAAAAATTGGATTGTATTATCCAATAGGAAGTGAAATTTTCACACAAGATATCATTCAAGAATTAATTAGTAATGGAAAGGAGGTGTTTCTGCCCAAGATTATTGGAAAAAATATAGAATTTAGAAAAATATCAGATTTTTCAAGTATGGAAACAGGAAATTATGACATTATGGAGCCTAATGAAACATGTCCAACAGATAACAATCTAGATGTAATTTTAGTTCCAACAGTTGGAATATCTCAAACAGGGGTCAGATTAGGATACGGTCATGGGTTTTATGACAGATTTTTATCATCACATAAAATTACTGCAATTTCATTAGTTTTAGAAAAACAAATTTTAAAAAATATTCCAAAATTGGAACATGATGTTTTAATGGATTGGATTGTAACAGAAGATAAAATTCAGAAAATTCAGAGGTAAGTTAGACCTTTTTTTCCAATATCATTTCTATGATACTTACTAGTCCAAGAGATCTGATCTGCAGTATCATATGCATTTTTAATTGCTGATTCTAAAGAATTACCCAAGGCAGTAACTCCCAAAATACGTCCACCATTTGAAAATATTTTTCCATTAGAATTTTTTGTACCTGCATGAAATACATATGATTTATTGGAAATAGAATCAAATCCAGAAATTTCTTCATTTGTTACATATGATTCGGGATATCCCTTTGATGCTAAAACAACACATACTGCAAATTGATTTTTCCAAGATGTTAAAGGCATAGAAGACAATTTACCATCAACACTTGCAGTAAAATAATCATACAAATCAAAATCCATTCTCATTGTGATGGGTTGGCATTCAGGATCACCCATTCTTACATTATATTCTAAAACATATGGCTCTCCATCTCTAAGCATTATTCCAGCATACAAAAATCCCTTGAAAACAATCCCTTCATTTTTCATAGATTGAATTGTTTTATCAATAATTTTTTCTTGTATTTTTTTTGCCAATACATCATCAATAATTGGTGTTGGGGAATATGCACCCATGCCACCAGTGTTAGGACCTTTATCATTATCAAAAATTCTTTTATGATCTTGGCTGGTTGCCATTGGAATTGCAATTTCACCATCAGATAATGCAATGTATGATGCCTCAATTCCATCTATTCGTTCTTCAATAATGATTTTGTTTCCAGCATCACCAAATGTCTTTTTGACTAAAATTGTTTGAATAGCAGATATTGCATCATCATTACTATTACAAACAATAACACCTTTTCCAGCAGCAAGACCGTCAGCCTTTACCACTACATCGTAATCAAGAGATTTTACATAATCTTGAGCTTTTTGAGCATCATCAAAGATTTCAAATTTGGCTGATGGGATATTATTTCGTTTCATAAAATTTTTAGCCCAGATCTTACTGGATTCAAGTTGTGCGGCAAGCTTAGATGGACCAAAAATTTTGAGATTACGTTGATTAAATTTATCAACAATTCCTGCAGCTAATGGATCTTCAGGTCCAACTATTGTAAAACAATTGTTTTTTTGGGCAAAATCTGCTAATCCATCTAAATCATCAACGTTTATTGGAATATTATTTTCAGTACCACCATTTCCAGGAGCAGTGAAAACAGTTTCAACTTTATCACTTTGAGAGAGTTTCCAAGATAATGCATGTTCACGTCCACCTGAACCAACTATCAGAACATTTACCATTAAAAATTATCCATAACCCAATTATATAATTCAATTATCACATATCACAAAATTCAGTATTCAAAAAGAAGTTATTCATTTAATGGATTTATTGTATGGTTCACTGATTAGACAAAAGAGTACTTTTCATTTTGTTGAATGTGTTTATGAAATGGCACATTATTTTCTAAATACCATAAATTAGAATCGAAAAGAAAAAAGAACAATTAGACATAGTCATTCTCAGTGATTGAATCTCAGTTAGAATGTAATTTGTTGTAGATGTTATTTTCTCAATAAAATGAGGGTCAATTAGAGCAAGTAATTGACAACAGAGTATTTTATTGAATTTAAAAAAATGTTAAGGTTTATTGAAATCTCAATGAACTAATTACAAGAAATTTCATCAAGTGTATCAAATACATCATCAAATGTGTCAAGTGTGTCATTAAATGACTGGGTTATCTACATAGTTGTATTTACGCACGATTCAGATTAGATTGTAAAAAAAGTGGGTTTGATGAAACATTTGATGGGTTTGATGAAACATTTGATGGGTTTGATGAAACATTTGAACATCATTAAACCAATTTAGCTTTATAATGCCACATACATATCAAAATCCAGATGGAGTTTTCTACAAAATTTGATGCAAAAGCAATAGAATCAGAAATTAAGGAATATGTAAAGTCCATCAATATTGAAAAATTAATTTTTACATCAGATAAATCAGAAAAAATCAGGTTCATTGAAGGACCACCTACAATGAATGGGATTCCACATGCAGGGCATTTACGAGGCAGAGTTATCAAAGATTTATGGTACAGATTCAATACACTACAAGGGAAAAAAATAGAATTCAACGGAGGATGGGATACTCAAGGATTACCAGTGGAATTACAAGTTGAAAAAGAGTTAGGAGTTACAGGTGGAAAAACAGAAGCAATCAAAGAATTTGGAATTGAAAGAATTGTTTCAGAATGCAAAAAAGTTGTGGAGAGATTTAACAAAGATTGGATTAAAGTGGATACTTTACTTGGAATGTCATTTAATCATGAAAAAGCATACTGGACATTTCGAGATGAGTTTATTGAAAGGGAATGGCAAGTATTAAAAAAAGCATATGAAAATAAAATTTTAGAAGAAGATTATACCGTAATTGCATATTGCCCTAGTTGCCAAACATCACTAAGTCATGCAGAAGTCAATCAAGGGTATGAAGAAGTAAAAGATCCATCACTATACTACAAAGTAAAATTAGTAGAGGGAGATGCATTTTTGATAGTATGGACTACCATGCCATTTACTTTAGTTACAGATGCAATGGTAGGATTTCAGCCTAAAGAAGATTATGCATATGTTAAAGTTGAAAATGAAACATGGATTATTGGAAAAACAAGATTAAAAGAATTCATGGTAGAGGTGAAAATTGAAGATTATAAAATTGAGAAAACAGTAAAAGGTTCAGAATTTGAAGGTAAAAAATACATCCACCCATTGTTAAATGAGATTCCAGAATTAAAAGAATATGCAAAATCAGATAATTATCATGTCGCAGTTTCGGAATCATTTGTTGATGCAAGCACAGGAAGTGGATTAGTACATCTATCTCCTGCCAATGGTGAAGAAGATATCAAAATTGCAAATAAAAGAAAAGTAAAAATTTTCAGTCCCATTAATGATGAAGTAAAATTCACAGCACATGCAGGAAAATATCAAGGAATGTTTGTACGAGATGCAGACAGACCAATTGTAGAGGACCTAAAAGAAAAAGAGGCCTTGGTAAAAATTGGAAAAATAAAACACAAGTATCCGCTTTGTTGGAGATCACATCACCCAATTGTATGGCTTGCAAGAAGGGGATGGTTTTACAAATTAGATAGATTAGATAATAAGGCAATTGATGCTGCAAATAGCGTAGAGTATTTTTTTGAGCAACCAAAAAACAGATTTCTTGGAATTATTAAAGAAAGACATCCATGGTGTATTTCACGAGAAAGAATTTGGGGTTGTCCATTGCCTGTATGGAATTGTGAAGATTGTGGTGAGAAGAATTGGTTATTTACAAGAAAAGAAATAGTGGATGCGGCAGATAAATTACCAGACGGACCAGACTTTGAATTACACAGACCATGGATTGATAACATTACTGTAAAATGTAAAAAATGTAATGGGACCAAAACAAAGAGAGAAGAATATGTTTTAGATACATGGCACAATAGTGGATCTGCACCATATTCATCATTAACAGATGAAGAATATGTAAAGGAAATTCCAGCACCATTCTTTACTGAAGGAATTGATCAAACTAGAGGGTGGGCATACACATTACTTATTGAAAATGTAATTTTAAACAATAATCCAACACCACCCTACAAAGCATTTTTGTTTCAAGGACATGTGTTAGATGAAAAAGGAGGTAAGATGAGTAAAAGTAAAGGAAATGTTTTGGATGGTACAGAACTATTACAAAAATATCCAGCAGATTTGATAAGATTTTATTTTATGTGGAAAGCAAGTCCAATCGAGCCATTAAGTTTTAGCACAGACGAATTAATGTCAAGACCATATCAAGTAATTAATACATTGTATAATTTACATCTGTACTTTAAACAAAATAGTGAATACGATAATTTTGACAACACAAACACAGTAAAATGGGCAAAACAAAATGAACTACTAACATCACCAGATATTTGGTTATTATCAAAACTTCAGAAATTGACACAAGTAATTACACACAAAAATGAAACTTGTAAATTTCATGAAAGTGCAAAAGCAATAGATGACTTTATCATAAATAATCTAAGTCAAATTTACATTCCAATTACAAGAGGTGAGTTATGGGATGAATCAGAAGAAAAGAAAGAAAGACGACTTACAATCTATTCAGTATTAAGTGAAATACTCAAAACATTGGATATTCTCATTCACCCATTATGTCCATTTACTAGTGAATATCTTTATCAAGCAATATTTGATGGAAAACAAAGCATTCTACTTGATAAATGGCCTCAATATCAGGAAGTTCTAGTCAATGAAAAAATTGAAGAGTCATTTGACATTATGAAAGATATAGTATCAATATCATCAGCTGCAAGAATGAAAGGTAAACTAAAAAGAAGATGGCCACTTAATGAAGCACAAATTTGTGTCAAAGAAAGTCAAAAAGTAAAACTAGAATCATTATCAGATTTATTAAAATCTCAATTAAATGTTGAAAAATATAACATTATTGAAACAGAAAAAGACGAAGGATTAGAGCAATTATTAGAATTAAAAAAACTAGGTTTGCCAGTAAAAACAGTGTTAGAATTAGAAAGAAAAAAGATAGGCCCAAAAGCAAAACAACACATGGGAAAATTAGTAAGTACATTTACAGAAACAGATCCTGAAGAAATTATTTCAGTATTACAAAAAGATGGAAAATATAATTTTGATATAGATGGCAAAATTATTACACTAGATAAAGAAGATTTTGTTGTAAGTTTTGATGCATCTGAAAATTTTGCAGTAGCAAAAAGAGACAATTACATTGTGTTTATTTCAACTGCAAGAAATAAAGAAATGATGGCAAAGGGATTGGTGAAAGACATTGCAAGAAGATTACAAACCCTAAGAAAAGAAAGAGGGTACAATCCAACAGATGTATTAGATGTTGCATCAATTCTAGATTTAGAACAAGAATCACTTGAAATGATTAAAGAAAAAACAAAAGAATTAGCATTTTTAGTTCGAGTAAAACAAGTGAACTTTGAACAATCATGTAAAGAATACAAAGACGACGACATTGATGGTCAAAAAATAAGAATTTCAGTTGAATAGATTTTCAAATAAATGCAGTGCAATCAGATATTTTATTTATTTCAAATTAAGAATTAAATCAAGAATTCATTCCAGAGAAATCAATATTAGGTCCCCAACCAATATTTTCTCAAACTTCTCTGGAATTTTATTCTCAAAATACAAACACAGTATTGGATAATTTTTAAAAAAATGAATTTAAAGAGTATACAGAAAAAGGCATTTTCAGAGATTAAATGGCGACAAACAGTAAAAATTCCTTGTGTTAGCACGGTTAAATAGAAAAATCACATAATATGTTCATGGTAAAACAAATTAGTCTTGATACTTGGCAAATTCAACAATTAAATGAATTGTTGAAAAAAGGTTCAGACATTGTTGAAAAGACTAACAAACCAATTGTACTATTCAGACAGACATTAGAAGAAGAAGAAGAATCATACGAAGAAATTGTATGTACGCTAACCAAAGGATATGTGATCGAACAAATGGTTACATCAGGAGGAATCATAGTTCCAAGCTTTCATCAACAATTAGTATTTACAATTGAAGAATATCCACAAAAATTATTGAGAAAAAGTAAAGATCGATTTTTAGAAATGATCGATTTTCTTGAAGAACAACTAAAGTAGCTCATAATTAATAAAGACCGTAAAATTGATAATTTTTGCATGCAATTACTAGAGTTTCAAGCAAAAGAATTGTTTAGAGAATATGGAATAAATTTGCTAAACAGTATTTCTTCTACAAGTATTGAGGAAGGTAGAAAACATGCAAAAGAATTAGGATATCCATTTGTAATTAAAATTCAAGTTCCAGTAGGCGGTAGAGGAAAAGCTGGCGGCATACAAAAATGTCAAAATGATGATGAATTTGAGTTAAAATATCCACAAGTTATGGATTTGACAATAAAAGGTGAGAAAGCAAGAGCAATTTTGTTAGAAAAGATGGCAGATATTAAAAAAGAACTGTACTTGTCATTGTTTTTGAATCGTTCAAAGAGATGTTATACAATTATTGCATCAATTGAGGGAGGAGTTGAAATTGAATCGGTTAAAAATCAAATTATCAAAGAGGTTGGATTAGGTGAGGTGTCAGATGATCTTGCAAAACAAGTTGCAAAAGAAATGGAACTTGAAGGAAAAACAGCAGAACAATTCATAGATACTTTAAAAAAATTATCAAAATTAACAATTGAGAAAGAAGCAGAATTAGTTGAAATAAATCCATTGGCAATCATGCAAGATGATTCAATCATGGCATTAGATGGAAAATTTGTAACTGATGATAATAGTAATTTCAGACATGATGAATTACAAAAATATCAAGAAAAAACAGAGATTGAAGAACAAGCAGAAAAAAGTGGGTTTTCATTAGTAGAATTAGATGGAGACATCGCAGTAGTAGGCAATGGTGCAGGACTTGTAATGTCAACATTAGATATGTTATCAGATAATGGCGGAAAACCAGCATGTTTCTTAGATGTTGGAGGAGGGGCAACTACAGAATCAGTTTATGAGGCATTGACCTTGATTAGTAAGCTAGACAGAGTAAAAGGAATTCTTGTTAACCTCTATGGTGGAATCGTAAAAACTACAGTGGTTGCAGAGGCATTTCTTAAAGCATATGAAAATAATTTGATTGACATGCCAGTCTTTTCAAGATTAAAAGGAACTGAATCAGAAAAGGCAACTGAAATGCTTCAGGGTTCTAGAACAAAAATTTTCACAACAGTAGAAGAGGCAATTAATGCAGCAGTAATGGAGATAAAAAATTGACAGATATTTTTGAATTATTAAAAGGAAAACCCGAAGATTCAGATTATGAAAAGAAAGGAGTGATTGTTCAAGGAATTACAGGATCTTATGGTTCACTACATGCAAAAAATATGATCACATATGGAACAAACGTAGTTGCAGGAGTAACACCAGGGAAAGGAGGTCAAAAATTTGAAGAGACAATACCAGTTTACAATACAATGCAAGAAGCAGTAGATGCAACTGGTGCAAAAGTTTCAATCATATTTGTTCCAGCAAAATTCTTTCTAGGAGCTGCAAAAGATGCATTAAATGCAGGAATTAAATTACTAGTGGCAATACCGGAACATGTTCCAATTAGAGACACAATGGAGGCACTAGAACTTGCAAAACAAAAAGGTGCAGTAATTATCGGTCCTAATACTCCAGGAATAATGATTCCAGAATTAATCAAAGTGGGAATTATGCCACCAATGCCATTTAAAGCAGGAAAAATTGCAGTGTTATCAAAAAGTGGAACACTACTTTATGAAATTTCAGATGCGTTAACTAATGCAGGATTTGGACAATCAATTACAATAGGTATTGGAGGAGATCCAGTTAATGGGACACGAATGATTGATGCATTTGAAATGGTCAAAGATATTCCAGATTTAGAAGGGATGGTAGTTGTTGGAGAGATAGGCGGAGATTCTGAAGAGATTTTAGCTCAAAAAATTATCGATAGTAAATTTAACAAACCAACAGTAGCATACATTGCAGGAAGAGCAGCACCTAAAGAAAAGAGAATGGGTCATGCAGGAGCAATTGTGATGGGAACATATGGTTCTGCGGAATCCAAAGTTTCAATGTTTAACAAAGCAAACATCCCAGTAGCAAAAAGACCAGCAGAAGTTCCAGTTTTATTAGCAGGAAAAATGGAAAAATCCGATTAGAATAAAAGAGAGAGATTTTGGAGAAATACAAATGCCCATAACAGATCCTGAAAAGAAACGTATTGCACAACAAGCACGTCTTGTAATGAGAATTTGTTTCAAATGTGGATGTAGAAACGATATTGGGGCGACTAGATGCAGAAAATGTAGAAATCCATACTTGAGATTAAAGAATAGAAATCTCGGCGTAAAGAAATAGAATAAAAATTAATTCTAAAACTATTTCACAAATGAATATTAAAAAACATATCAATTACCCATCAATCTTTGTCTATACAATACAATCGTAGATTTCATTTCGACAAAATGTTGTTTAGTAAAAGATTTTGCTGCATCATGACTATCAAGTTCCTCAAAAGATATTTGAAGATCGTCTGGAAGCTGTTCATTCATCTGAAACAGGATTTTTGCTGCATCAGTGTACTGTCCAAGATTTTCAGCATATTCAAAAGCCAACTGCATTCTATTAATTATAGAATCAAATTCCTGTAAAGACATTATTCAATATTATTCAAAATATATACAAAAACCCAAGGTAATTACAAAATATTCAAAAACTAAAGACAAAAAAGCTTGTCCTTATACAAATTTGTTGGACTGGTCGTCTAGTTTGGTTTGGATGACGCACTCACACTGCGTAAGGAAGAAATTCCCGCAAAGGTCGTGGGTTCAAATCCCATCCGGTCCACCATTTTATTTTTTATAAAAGAAAATATCGATAAAAAAATCACCAGTATGAATTAGTGATAAACATTTTAAAGAACTTGAAAAGAATAATTATTAAAATGATTCCAAAATCAAATGTAATGTTAATTGCATCAATCATCACAATATTAGGAATAATGATGATTCCAGGAAATGTGTCAGCTGAGACCAATCAAAATTCAGTTTCAATATCATCAATTAATGATGAATTGAATTTAGTAGAAATCACAACTATAATGAATATTCCTCAAAATAATGAATTTCCATGGGGTAGTGTAAAAGGTGCAGCATCAGATTATGTTGAAAGGTATCCAGTAATAATTCAGTTTTACAAAGGAGAAGAGCCAGTACACATTGCCCAAGTAGATGTTAAAGGAGATGGATCATATGAATACAAATTCAGAGTTAGAAATGTAGATAATAATACAGGTGAAATTACAAAAATCTTTGAGGGTCAATATACAGTTAAAATTTTCAAAGTTGTTCATAACCAAGAAAAAATAATTTGATTGTTTTTTCATAGAATTCATATATTGATTAAATAATCTATCAGTAAAATGAGTAAAAATCTCTGGCACGATATAGAAACAGGTTCAAATGTTCCTGAAATTGTCAATGTAATAGTTGAGATACCAAAAGGTTCAATGAACAAATACGAATATGATAAAGATCATAATTTGATAAAACTTGATAGAGTGTTATTTTCACCATTTCATTATCCTGGAGACTATGGATTAATTCCACAAACATTGTCAGAGGACGGAGATCCTCTAGATGCATTAGTATTTGTTACAAATCCAACATATCCAGGCGTTTTGATTGAATCAAGGCCAATAGGATTACTTGAAATGAAAGATGATGGGGAGCCAGACGATAAAATAATTTGTGTTTCAATTAATGATCCAAGATATTTGCATACAAAAGACATCAACGACATAGAAGATCACTTTCGTTCAGAGATTGGTCACTTTTTCCAAGTGTACAAAGAACTAGAAGGGAAAAAAGTAGAAATTTTAGGATGGAAATCAGCAAAAGAAGCTAAAATAGTAATTAACGAATCAATAGAGAGATACAACAAAACTCTAAAAAAATAACAATATGCCAAAAGAATGCAATCATTTTTCTGAAGAAAAGATTGGAATCACACCAAACACTAAAAGTTGTCAAGAATGTAATGAAGAACATTTACCAGTAGTTGCCATCAGAATGTGTCTAACGTGTGGACACGTAGGATGTTGTGATTCATCAATAGGAAAACATGCAACAAAACATCATAAAGAGACAGGACATCCAATCATGAAAGCAATTCCAGGAGACATTTGGAAATGGTGTTACATTCATGAAGAATATTATTAATTCATTTTAAAAATAAAAGTAAATTAAACAAAAAACAATACACATCTATTCATTTTTTAATAGTTAGAAAATAATAACAATAGTGGCAGAATATGAATTAGGTAAATGGGATTTATCAGAACTAGTTAAAAATCCAAAAAGTTCTGCATTTCAAAAGCAGATTAATGATTTAGAAAATCAGGCAAAAAAATTTGAAAAAATCAAATCGAAATTAAATCCAAAAATAACATCTAAACAATTTAAAGTGATTTTACAACAAATTGAAGAAATTTCACACAAAATGAGTAAAATTGGAGGCTATGCATCACTATCATATTCATCAGACACTCAATCAGATGAAGCAACATCATTAATGACTCAAATGTCAAAATTAGGTTCAGAAATTTCTAACAAGATATTATTTTTTGATTTATGGTGGAAGACACAAGTAGATGAAAAAAACGCCAAACGACTAATGAAAGATACAGGAGAACTCAAAGAATATTTAGCATACAAAAGATTATTTGCAAAATATGCATTAAGTGAATCTGAAGAAAAAATCATAAACATATTAGATGTAACAGGAATCTCTGCACTTGTAAAATTGTATGATAAAATTACCAATGTGTATG
>Ga0233430_1001050_pt1 | contig 42441 bp, 36 predicted proteins | sample SI_118_April2016_2_FD_179883 | JGI IMG/M metagenome (GOLD analysis project Ga0233430, IMG submission 179883) | Seawater microbial communities from Saanich Inlet, British Columbia, Canada - SI_118_April2016_150_MG | ecosystem: Environmental > Aquatic > Marine > Inlet | place: Canada: British... | reverse complement strand
CAATTCTATATGAGGACAAGGGACTTTTGGTTCTCAATAAGAGTCATGGAATGGCTGTTCATGGTGGGAGTGGAGTCAGTATCGGAATAATTGAGGCACTTAAGTCTCAATATAAAGAGCCAATTGAGCTAGTTCATCGATTAGATAGGGCTACCTCAGGATGCTTGATTCTTGCAAAAAAAAGATCGGTCCTTAAATCACTGCATGAACAGTTGGTAAATCACGAACTAGAAAAAAGATATACAGCACTTGTCAAAGATACCTGGGGCAAGAAAAAGCATACCGTAGATGCGCCCATTTATCAAAACTCTAGATATAGCGTTATTGACTCAAAAGGCAAAGAATCATTAAGTCACTTCCATCCAATCAAAAATTTTCAACTGGGAGACTATAGCGCATCATTAGTCGACGTGTTAATTGAAACAGGGAGAACGCATCAAATTCGTGTACATGCTCAGTATGCTAAGCATCCTGTCGCCCAAGATAATAAATATGGTGACAATCATTTTGATCAGTTTATGAAAAAGAAAGGTTTAAACCGATTATTTTTGCATGCAAAGACTATCACTTTTACAAATCCAATGACTAAAGAAATTCAAAAAGTTACCGCACCATTGCCTGATGATCTAGAAGAATTTTTAAATAAATTATGAATGCCTATATCCGCTTAATGAGGTTAGATAAACCAATAGGGACATTGCTGCTTCTATGGCCAACCTATTGGGCCCTTTTTTTGAGTGCAGATGGATGGCCTGATTTTGATTTATTGATTATATTTACATTAGGCGTTATTGTGATGAGGACAGCTGGGTGCGTTATTAATGATTTTGCAGATCGAAACATCGACAAATATATTAAAAGAACAAAAGATAGGCCTCTTACCTCAGGAGAAATTTCTCCAAAAACGGCACTTGTGTTATTTGTTATGTTGTTATTCATTGCGTTAGCTTTAGTTTTGCAGACAAACCAACTGACAATTCAGCTTTCATTTATAGCGCTATTACTTGCATCGCTATATCCCTTTACAAAGCGATGGACTAATTTTCCACAGTTGGTTTTGGGCGCCGCATTTGGTATGAGCGTACCAATGGCATTCAGTGCACAAACGGGTTCATTGCCCTTAACCTCAGGAATTGTATTTCTTGCAACGCTTGTATGGACATTGATCTATGACACGCTATATGCAATGGCAGATCGTGATGAAGATATCAAAATTGGAGTGAAGTCAACCGCTATTGTGTTTCAAAAGTACGATCAAATCATTATTACTTTGTTACAAATCTTGCTAATTTCAATTTTTATTGTGATGGGTAATATATTCAAATTGGGCCAAATTTATTACTTTTCTTTAATAATTATTGTTATTTTTATGATTTATCATCAATTATTAATGAGAAAACGTCAAAATGAGCAGTATTTTAAGGCCTTTCTAAGCAACAATTACATTGGTATGACTGCGTTTGCAGGCATTTTCTTTTCAGTAGCATTCTAAAGTCAAATTTTGTTGTTTTTTTGCAACTTTTAGTCAATTTTTAGTCATTTTTGCTTATTTATTGGTTTTTTTTCATCAATAAAACTTGACACTCAGATTTCATTACTATAAAAAGTGCACCAATCGGCAAAGATGCTGGTTATCTTTATAACTAATGGAGAGAAAATATGTTAAGTAACGTAACTGGTTGGATAAAAAAATTAACTGAAGCAGGTGTTGGTCTTGTAGCACTTGCAGTTGTTGTACAAGTAATCTTTGGTTCAAGTGCTGCATTCCTACCTGGCGATGTAGTTGCTAGACTAACTGATATGATTGGCGCACTAGGTGGTGCTGGCTTAGTTGGCCTAGTTACAGCAGGATTGTTGTATACTATCTTTTCTAAGTAATACATATTAGCTCAATAAAAACCCGCTGAAAGGCGGGTTTTTTTTGAATTTTTATATATATTAAAGGTGCATCATTGAATTTAGTCAATTTTTCTTCAGTTTTGTCTTTAGAAAACTTGACACGTTGATTTTGATACTATTAAATGTGTGACAATCAGCTTTAAATCTGGTTACCTTTAAAACTAATGGAGAGAGATATGTTAGATAATGTAATAGGATGGGTAAAAAAATTAACAGAGGTTGGTGTAGGAATTATCGCACTAGCAGTTGTTGTTCAGATAATCTTTGGAAATCAAGCTGCATTCTTACCTGGCGATGTTATTGCTAGACTTACTGAAATTATTACTGCACTAGGTTCTGCGAATTTAGTTGGATTAATTGCAGCTGGCTTGCTTTACAAAATCTTTACTAAGTAATACATATTGACTCAATTAAAAAACCCGCTTAAAAGCGGGTTTTTTATTGAAGGTTAGCTAAATCCCTCGAAGTAGTTCGTTGATGCCAACCTTTGACCTTGTTTTGGCATCTACTTGCTTAACAATAACCGCACAGTAGAGCGAGTAGCTTCCATCTGAAGAAGGAAGATTGCCTGAAACAACCACTGAACCTGCTGGGATTCGACCATAACTAACCTCTCCAGTCATCCTGTTGAAAATTTTTGTAGATTGCCCAATATACACACCCATTGAGATAACAGCACCTTCCTCAACAATTACCCCTTCAACAACCTCTGACCTTGCACCAATAAAGCAATTATCTTCAATAATTGTTGGACTAGCTTGCAAGGGTTCTAATACCCCACCAATGCCAACACCACCTGAAAGGTGAACGTTTTTACCAATTTGAGCGCATGATCCAACTGTGGCCCATGTATCAACCATTGTTCCAGAGTCCACATAGGCACCAATATTGACATAAGACGGCATTAAGACCGTATTTGCAGCGATATATGAGCCTTTTCTCGCAGTTGCTGGAGGAACGACCCTGACGCCTGAAGCTTGAAACTCTTTTAAAGTAGTCTCAGCATATTTAGATGGCACTTTGTCAAAGTACTGGGTAAATCCAGAAGGCATAGGTACGTTGTCAGCAAGTCTAAATGAGAGAAGTACCGCTTTTTTAAGCCACTCGTTGACTACCCAATCACCAATACCTTTTTGCTCTGCAACTCTTGCTTTTCCCGAGTCAAGCAAATGTATTGCCTCATTGACAGCCTCCTTGACTTCAGAACTAGCTGATTCTGGCGAGAGATGGTTGCGATCTTCAAAAGCGGCTTCAATAATATTTTTCATAACTCTTAACTTAAAAAAAAGGGAAGATTATATCATTTACAGCGCTTTTAAGGCTATCTAATGTTCGTGATGATGGTTGTGATGATGCTCATAAGTCGCCATCAAATCATTAATTTGATCAGCAAATAAGTCATTAAATTTTTCGTCTTTTAAAATTGACTCTGGAAGGCCTTCACAGCAAATGTGATGATATAGACATAAAACTTGTGTCGATTCTTTCATAACTCTATGAAGATCATGAGATACCATAAGAACGGCACAGTTTTGCTGTTGATGTATATCCTGAATTAACTTGTAAAGCTGCATTTGTCCATCAACATCTAGATTTTGAGCTGGCTCATCGAGTATTAAAACATTTGGCTTGTTGAGAAGCGCTCTCGTTAATAATACTTTTTGCAACTCACCACCCGATAAGTTTTTTAAAGGCGATTGGAGCAGGTCCTTTATTCCAGTTAGTTCAATAGTCTTGAACATAAACTCAGAATCAATTTTTTGATTTAAGGACAAAAAATCTTTTACAGAGATTGGTATAAAAGGATTAGCTGAAAAAGTTTGAGGTGTATAGCCTAGCCTAACATTATCCGTATAAGTAATGTCACCAGAGTCCTGCTTTATGACGCCCAATAGGATTTTAATTAAAGAGCTTTTTCCAGCCCCATTAGGGCCTATCAATGTTACAAATTCACCCTTATGGAGTTTAAAGCTCACATCATCAAGGACGTTTTTACCATTATGGCTTAGGCTTATATTGTTAAGTGTAATGAGAGTATCAGGCATCTGTATATTTTATATAACAATTGATATACAGACTCAATATATAGAGTTTGAAATAGCAAATTGATAACTGAGTTTTCAAGAACAAAAAACCTAGTTTAGATGTAAAATTTAGACATGACTCAACCACTCATTTTAGTTGACGGCTCAGCGTTTTTATTTCGCTCATACTTTTCAACTATATCTCAGAATCTAACCAATGATAGTGGCTTTCCTACGGGCGCAATGTTTGGCGTCGTTAATGCCATTAAGCACTTACAAAGAAAGTATCAAGGCGCTAAACTTATAATGGTTTTTGATGCAAAAGGATCCAACTTTCGTCATCAGATGTTTCCTGACTACAAGGCAAATAGGAGTCCTGCACATGATGACTTAATCGTTCAGATCGAACCCTTATATAAAATTATTCGTGCAATGGGGTTTCATTTCTTGTGTGAAGAGGGTGTTGAAGCGGATGATGTCATTGCTACTCTCTCAAGATTTGCTACTCAAAATGATATTGAAACAATTATTGCAAGTGGCGATAAAGACCTTTTCCAACTAGTTGGTGGAAATATTAAACAACTAGATATGAAAGGTAGGCTATATAGCGAAGCTGATGTTGAAGAAAAGATGGGAGTAAGGCCTAATCAAATATTAGATTTGTTGGCTCTAACAGGCGATTCTTCTGACAATATTCCAGGGGTACCAAGTGTAGGACCTAAGACCGCAGCAAAGTGGCTTGAGCAATACTCGAATATTGAAGGTGTTAAAGCGAATGCTGAGAAAATTGGGGGCAAGGTTGGAGAAAAGCTGAGGGAATCTTTTGATTTATTGGACCTTTCGTATCAATTAGTGAAGCTTAAGTTTGATGTTCAACTGCCTATTGATATTCTAGAAGATGAGCCTGGAGAAAATACTGAAGAATTGATTGCACTGTACAAAGAGTTTGGGTTCTCTATGTGGTTAAAGCAGCTAGATGAAAAGAATGAGTCTGCTCAAATTGATTCACAAGAAACAGAGATAACAGAGCCTCCCAACATAGATGCCAAAATATCGATAGATGACTATACAAAATCATTGGTACTTACTGAAGATGAATTTACTTTGTTATTATCAAAGTTATCTTCTAGTAAATCTTTTGTATTCGATCTTGAGACAAACAGTCTTGATTATATGGAGGCTGAAATTGTTGGATTCGTTTTCCTTATTGAAAAGAGTAGTTATTACCTCCCTGTAGCTCATGATTATTTAGACGCTCCGGCTCAGCTTTCAAGATATATGGTGCTGGATTCCCTAAAGTCAATTTTAGAAAGTGAAGTGATAGGCAAAATAGGCCAAAACTTAAAGTATGATGCCCATGTTTTAGCAAATGTGGACATTGAACTAAATGGAATCATTGATGACACAATGCTTAAATCTTATTGCTTAGATTCAGTAGCAAGTCGCCACAATATGGATGACTTAGCCCTGCATTATTTAGGCCACACAACAATCCATTATGCAGATGTTGCTGGAAGTGGAAAAAAACAATTAACTTTTAATCAGGTGAGTATTGATGAGGCAATGCCTTACGCTTGTGAAGATGTAATTATTACAAATGAACTTAATAATTTATTTGAGATGAGGCTTCAAGCCTTTCCTAAGCTTATTGCTTTATATAAAAGTATTGAAATTCCTTTGATCAAAGTCATGCTTAGACTTGAGAGGAACGGCGCACTTTTAGATGAGGTATCCCTATTTAATCAGCAAGTTGAGATAAAGGCTGAGATGGTTAACATTCAATCAAAGGCATTCGAGGTTACAGGTAATGAGTTTAATCTGGAGTCACCCAAGCAAATACAACAAATTTTGTTTAGTGAGGAAGGTTTTGGACTTGAGCCAAAAAAGAAGACAGCCAAAGGCCAACCGTCCACAAATGAAGAGGCATTAAAGTTACTGGATCATCCCTTGGTTGATTTAATTCTTTCCTATAGAACCCTGACAAAGTTAAATTCTACCTACCTAGAGGCACTGCCTAAACAAATTAATAGAAGAACTGGCCGTTTGCATACTTCCTACCATCAGGCTGTAACCGCAACTGGAAGACTTTCATCATCAAAGCCTAATTTTCAAAATATCCCAATAAGAACCGAACAGGGCGCTCAAATTAGGTCTGCCTTTATCGCCAGTGAGGGAAGTGTCATACTTGCAGCCGATTACTCTCAAATTGAATTGAGAATTATGGCCCATATCTCAGAGGATAAAAACTTAATTAAAGCATTTAATAATAATGAAGATGTTCACCGTTCAACAGCTTCTCAGGTTTTTGATATAGAGATTTCTAAGGTAACTAAAGATCAACGTCGAAAGGCTAAAGCCATTAATTTTGGTTTAATTTATGGAATGAGCGCATTTGGTTTAGCTAAGCAAATTGATGTTTCAAGGACTGAAGCCAAACAATATATAGATGGCTACTTTGATAATTATCCTGGTGTTCTTCAATTTATGAATGAGACAAAAGAGAAGGCGAAATCTCAGGGGTATGTAGAGACAGTTTTAGGTAGAAGGCTTTATTTGCCTCAAATTAACTCTAAAAATAAAATGCAGCAGCAGCATGCATTGAGAACTGCTATTAATGCTCCTATGCAAGGCTCTTCTGCCGATATTATCAAAAAAGCAATGATTGATATTCAAGATTGGATTGATATGGAAGATCATGAGATCAAGATGTTTATGCAAGTGCACGATGAGTTAGTATTTGAGCTTGATGCTGAAAAGGCTGATGAGTATGCAAATAGTCTAAAATTAATGATGTCAAATGCTTTAAAACTCCGCATCCCACTAGAGGTTGATATTGGTATTGGGTCAAACTGGCAAGAAGCTCACTAGCGTTAAAGTAGATGTTTTAAAGTAGACGCTGAAAGTATAATTTGAGAATAGGTTGATACTAATTAAATACTTTTCTAAAAAAATAGAAATCATTCGCAAGATTATATGAAAGAGCAATTACAAGACTTACTTAATAAATGTATCCAGGATCTTATTAATAAAGGTTTAATTAGTGAGATGCCTTTGAAAGTAAGGCTAGATCATACAAAAGACAAAAGTCATGGTGATTTTGCAACTAATGTGGCATTGATGCTTGCAAAACAGGCCAAAACCAGCCCCCTTGAATTAGCAAAAATTATTGTTAATCAATTAGGGGAAGCAAAATTTATTAAAAAAACTGAAATAGCTGGCCCTGGTTTTATTAATTTTTTCCTTTCTGACGAATCTAGTACTTCAATAGTAAATGAGATTATTGAGCTCGGTGAAATGTATGGTAAATCAGAAATTGGTAAAGGTCAAAGTATCCTGTTGGAGTATGTTTCAGCCAATCCAACTGGACCACTTCATGTAGGTCATGGAAGAGGTGCAGCTTATGGCGCCACTGTGTCTAATTTATTAAGAAATATTGGTTACAAGGTTGATAACGAGTACTACGTAAATGATGCTGGCAGGCAAATGGATATTTTAACTGTGAGTATATTTTTACGTTACTTGGCGCTTTGTGGAGAGACAGTAAGGTTTCCTGATAATGGCTACCAGGGTCAGTATATAAATGATATTGCCGTTGGTATTTTTGATAAAAGTGGTGACTCTTTTAAAAAAAGCACAGATATAGTGTTTGAGAATATTTGTAAAGATGGCCTTGAAGGCGGAGACAAAGAGTCTCATATTGATGAATTAATTGCTAAAGTAAAAGACTTATTGGGCGACAATTTTCAGAATATTTTCCGAGTGGGTATTGAAAGTATACTTAGCGGTATAAGAGATGATCTGGCTGATTTTGGTGTGCACTTTGAAAAATGGTTTTCTGAACAATCATTGATTGATAGTGGCCTCTCAGAATCATGTATTGCTAGACTTAAGGATAGTGGACATATTTATAAAAAAGATGGCGCACTTTGGTTTGAAACATCAAGCTATGGAGATGAGAAAGATCGTGTTGTCGTTCGTGACAATGGAAATCACACCTACTTTGCCTCCGACATCGCTTATCACCTTGAAAAATTAGATCGCGGTTATAACAAAATTATTAATGTTTGGGGGGCGGACCATCATGGTTATATCCCTCGAGTCAAAGCCTCTATAGAAGCCTTGGACCATAACCCTGATAAATTAGAAATTCTATTGGTCCAATTTGCCAATCTATATCGTGGTGGCCATAAAGTACAAATGTCAACTCGCAGTGGCTCTTTTGTAACACTTGAGGATTTAAGAAAGGAAGTAGGCAATGATGCCGCTCGTTTTTTTTACATCCTTAGAAAATCAGAACAGCACATGGATTTCGATTTAGATTTGGCAAAATCAAAAACAAATGAAAATCCAGTTTTCTATATTCAGTACGCACATGCCCGTATTTGCTCTGTTTTTAGGCAAGTTAATGAAAAAGGCGTTAAGTTAAATCTGGCTGAAGCCGACTTATCTCTACTAACAGAAGAAATTGAAAAAAATATTCTAAGAGAGCTTAGTCGCTATAAAAGTGTTATTGAGTCTTCAGCGGTTCACTATGAGCCTCACCAACTTGCATACTATCTTCGTGACTTAGCTACCCAGTTTCACAGCTACTATAATGCTTGCACATTTATTTTGGAGGATCAAGACCTTACTCAAGCTAGATTATCACTAATTCAGGCAGTGAAACAAATCTTAATTAATGGACTCTCTATTCTTGGGGTGGGTTCTCCTGAGTCAATGTGAATGATCAAAAACAAAGAGACCAAGCTTTAAATATAGATGACTCATTTATTGTTCAGGCTCCTGCAGGTTCAGGCAAGACTGAGCTTATAACGCAAAGATATTTAAAATTATTAGGTTCTGCTGAAGAGCCAGAAAATATCTTAGTTATGACATTCACTAATAGGGCCGTGGATGAGTTAAAGCTCCGCATTGTAAGTGCTTTAAGTCAAGCAAAGATGGAGCCACCTACAGAGTCTCATAAGCTTATAACATATAATCTGGCTTTACAAGTTTTAAAACAGTCAAAGAAGAGAGGCTGGGATCTTCTTAGGCACCCTTCACGACTTAAAGTCATTACTATTGATTCATTATCGAATTTGATAGTGTCGAGGTTTCCCTCTCTTGATCAATTGGTTCCCCACAGAACGATTATAGACTCCTATGAGTACGACCTTATCTATCGTCAAGCGGCAGAAAACACCTTGCTTTTGATTAACGATGATGAGTACAAATCAAGTGTTTCCTCAGTCCTACTCTATCTTGATAATTATGTCGATAGGTTTTATCGCTTGATAGAAGAAATGCTTGCTAAAAGAGAACAGTGGCTTCCAAAGCTATTCATTGATGGTGCTTTGGACATTGAATCATTGGAAAACACCTCGCAAACTTTAATTGCTGATTATCTAGAAACTCTTAGAGGGATTGCACAAAACGTTCTTGGAGGTAAATTCTTTAGTTTATTAAAGGTTAGCAAGAGAGAAGATATTTCTCAGATCTCCAAACTTCCAGGGTCAGGTGTGAACGATTTAAATGATTGGAGAGCTATTGCTGAAATTCTAATCACTAAAAGTTCAGGCACCTGGAGAAAGAAAATTGATGTAACAATTGGATTCCCAGCAGAAATGAAAGTGGAAAAGGATCAATTAAAAAAGTTTATTGATACTTTAGATTCTGAATTTGAGCTTAAAAAAATGCTGAGTAATCTATCTAATTTGCCAAGCGTTCATTTTCCTGAATTTACAAAAAAATCTATTACTGACATAGTTCAGGTATTAAAGTTAAGTGTTGCAGAACTAAAAGTTATTTTTGATGAAAAAGGTCTTCAAGATTTCTCTGAAGTCAATTTGCAGGCAATAAATGCCTTAGATACGCGAGACGAATTGAGTGACATCGCTTTGTTGCTGGACTATCAAATTAAACATATCCTTGTGGATGAGTTTCAGGACACCTCATATTCACAATTAAATTTAATTCAAAAGCTTGTCGAAGGTTGGCAGCAGGATGATGGAAAAACCATTTTTTTTGTTGGTGACCCTATGCAGTCTATCTATAAGTTCAGAGAGTCACAAGTTAGAATATTTATTGAGGTCGTCAGAAGTGGTATTGCTAACCTGAATATTACACCTCTGGTTCTAAGTACTAACTTTAGATCAACTCAAAGTATTGTCAGTGAAAATAATGATATTTTTGCCAACATTTTTCCAAATGATGATGATTTAATTCTAGGCTCTATTCATTACTCAAAGTCTAATCCATCATCTGAAATAGAACAAAAACAAGCTATATCATTATATCCATTTGGTCCAAATCAGGACCAAGAAGAGGCCGAAGAGATAGTAAAAATTATTAAACAAACCCTCATTAAAAATCAAGAGAACGAAGTAGCAGTCCTTGTCAGATCGAGGCCTCATTTAGGTAAGCTTAGTTCAGCACTTCAAAAAAATAACATTAATTATGAATCATTAAAAACTGAACCGCTTCGATCGAATCTTTTTACAAGGGATTTGTTGAGTTTAACAAGAGCTCTTCTAAGTTTGAGTGATAAGCTTGCATGGCTTTCAATTCTTAGGGCTCCATGGTGTGGTCTAAAACTAAGGGACTTGTTAGTTCTTAGTAGCTCTTCAGACCAAACAATTTTTAATCAATTAATGAATATGGAGTCGGTGCAAAATTTGAGTACTGATGGTATTAAAAGGGCCCAGCACATCTACTTGGCTACAAAAGAAGCTATTTTTTCTGAGGGAAAATTTTCATTTGTTGAGCGCTTTTCATTTACATTAGAAAGGCTTTGTAAAGACAATAAGTTAGAAGAGCAAGAAAAAAATATCAAAACCCAGTTTCTGAAATTATTAAATCATTGTGAGTCAAATCAAGTTTTGAATATCAAAACGATTGAGTCAATGCTTAAAGATTTATATGCGCCATCAAGGAGTGCAAATGTAAAGTTGATGACTATTCACCAAGCCAAGGGTTTGGAGTTTGATACAGTCATTATTCCTGGACTAGGCAAAAAGGGTAGGAATGACAACCTTCCATTAATTCAAATTCAAGAGTTTTCAGATAATAATGTTTTATTAGCTCCGATAAAGCCCACATATAAGGATACTGAGAGTGAGACATACCTATACTTGCAGCATCTAAAAAAGCAACAATCTCACTTTGAGTTAATGAGGCTCCTTTATGTCGCGATGAGTCGGGCAAAAAAAGAAGTTCATTTATTAGGCGCTTTATCCAAAAGTGGAAAGCCTACAAGTGGTTCATTTTTGTCATTATTAGGTAGCTACTATGAGGACAATTTAAATAATACAAATGTTCAAAATGAAGTTATTTCAGATATAGAAACCCCTCCTAAACTGGTTCGTAATAAAACTTTAATACCGTCTTTAGTCAGAAAGGAAAGCTTTATAGATGAGTTAAATAACGCTCCAAAAACTTTTGATTTAATTTATCAAGGTGCCCTAGGCACTATCGTCCACTTCTATCTGGAGCATGCTGAATTTAAACCATCATCTTTAAGTATTGAGGCAATGTTAAGAGAGAGGGGAGTGCCAACAAGATTGCTCAATTCTCTATCTAATAAAGTAATAGGCCTTCTAAGCAACACGAAGCGTGATAAAAACTTTGAGTGGATTTTTAAGTATAGAGAATCAACAGAGGTCGAGTCAGAATATAGTGACTCAACCCAAACCATTATTATTGATCGATTATTTGTTGAGGACGGGGTTTTGTGGATTATAGACTTTAAAACTGCTTCTCTAAATGAGGGTGAAAATCTGAATGCATTTATAGAGAGGCAAAAAACTGCTCACCAGACGCAAATCAAAAAATATAGGGCCGTTCTTGAAAAATCTTATCAGCTTCCATCGAAATCTGCACTCTACTGTCCAGCAGTTAGTCAGTTAATATTTCTTTGATTTTATTCACTTAGAAAAATTGCTGGACAAAGCATTCAATTCCTCCTATGATGACATCCAACTCTTAAAAAAATTATAAATATGTCAAAGCAAAGTAATGATGTTGGCTGGATAAACTATACCCAGAAATATGGTGATCGTGAAATACGAACTGTGAATCCAGATATTCAAAGTGGTTCCACGGTGTTATTTAATAATTTTGAGGATATGCAGTTAGCTCTGGAGGGTAATTATCCAGGGGTAGATTATGGAACACATGGCTTGTCTACTCAAAAAGCTTTTGAAGAGGCAATATGTAAGCTTGAGAATGGTCACAAAACTTATGCATTTCCATCAGGCATCAATGCAATAACGAATACTTTAATGGCTTTTACTCAGAGTGGTGATGAGGTTTTAGTTTGTGATAATGTTTATGGCCCAACCTCAAGATTTTGTCGTAAGATTCTTGCTAAATATGATGTTAAAACAACGCATATTGCATCTAATGTTGGATCTGAAATTAGTAACTATATGACTCAACAGACTAGGTTAATATTTCTAGAGTCTCCAGGTTCAAATACTTTTGAAATTCAAGATATTTTAGAAGTTGTCAAGGCCGCAAAAAAAGCTGGCATCATGACAATCATTGACAGTACCTGGGCCACTCCTTTGTATCTAAAGCCACTTGATCTTGGGGCTGATATTGCAATTCAATCAGTCACTAAGTATATATGCGGCCACTCAGATGTCTTGATGGGCTGTGCAACAGTTAATAAGAAGTATGCTGATGAGTTTGCAAACTATTTTAATACTGTTGAGAATTACACTAATCCTCAAGATTGTTATGTTGCGCTTAGGGGCCTCCGAACTCTTAAAGTTCGATTGGAAGCTCATGAGAGGTCAGCAAACGAGGTAGCTAGGTGGCTTGATGAACAAGATATAGTAGATTCTGTCATTCATCCTGGCTTAGAGTCACACCCTCAACATGCTTTATGGAAGAGAGATTTTTCAGGATCATCAGGCTTATTTTCATTTACCTTCAAAGAGCCTTATAGTGCAGAGAAAATTGCTCTATTTGTTAATTCACTTGAAATGTTTGCTCTTGGTTTTAGCTGGGGCGGCTATAAAAGCTTGCTAACTGCTAGACCATACAAGAGAGATGGCCAATGGGTCCATGATGGCAAGCATTTAATTCGTTTAAGTATAGGGCTTGAAGATACAAACGAGCTGATTGAGGATTTAAAACAGGGCTTCTCACATTTAAGCTAGGGTAACTCCTGGCAATTTATGATTCAACCCTTTTGTCGTTAATCACAGTGATACGCTGCATATGCCTGAATTCAGGCAAGTAGTCGCATACTGCATAATGCTGGGTTATTCGATTGTCCCAAATGGCAACAGAGTTATCTTCCCAGTGAAACCTTACCTGGTACTCAGGTTTATTAATGTGTTGATATAAAAACTGTAACACATGGTCGCTCGGGCCTTGATTTTCATTAACGATATTTCGTGTAAATGACTGATTGACATTAATATATTTAAGGCCAGATATAGGGTGAGTCTCAATGACTCTATGGACTGCTGATCCAACAGTTTTGAGAGCATTATTAATTGACTCAATGCCACCTTCTTTATAGTAATTATTGCGAAATGTTCCCATATCATGAATAGCCTCAAGGTCTTCTAGGTATTCTTTCCATCCCTCTGGCAACTGATCATATGCTGCACTCATACTTGCCCAAAGAGTATCACCACCAAACTTAGGAACCTTCACGCCATGCAGTATACTTGCAAAAGGAGGGTTTGATTTAAAAGTCAAATCTTTATGCCAGTCGGCAGTATCAGGTTTATTATTTGCATCATTTCTCAGTAAAACAATACTTTGATAACCATCTACATGAGGATAAACGGGATGCCCTGGATCAATTTCTCCAAGACTTTCTGCTAATTTAAGATGTGACTCTGGTGAAAGGTTTTGATTTCTAAAAAAAATGACTTGATATTTAATTAGAGAATTATATATTTGCTCAACCGTATCGTTATTTAATCCATTGTTAAGTGATATGCCTGAAATCTCAGCTCCAATGGATGGCGTTAGTGGATTAACCTCAAACATTTGTAACTCCGATAAGATTTTGTTGCATTATAGTAGAAAAAAACTGATTTGAATTAACCATTCTTCTTTAACCACCATAATAGAAGAGCCAATTGCATAAAAAGTAATGGGATAACTGAAAGAAGAACAACTTCCCAGCTAAAATTAAATACAAACCATCCTGCGGAGAGTGCAGCAAGTGCTTGCAGACCGAACACTAGAAAATCATTGACAGATTGAACTTTAAACTTTTCATTCTCATTGTAAGATCTTGGGAGTAAATTTGTACCACCAATAAATAGAAAATTCCATCCCAAGCCAAGAAGCACCAAAGACCACCAATAATTAGTAAGTGCATGGCTCGCAAAGGCAATGATTATAGATATAAAGAATAATATAACGCCCAAAAGCATCATTCGTGTTAAGCCTATATATCGTACTATGATTGCAGTGAATAGGGAAGGAAGAAACATTGCAATGACATGACTTTGAAGAACTATCTTGGTATGGTGAAGTGAGTGACCATCCATGACATGCATACTGACAGGGGTCGCAGTCATAATGAAGCTCATGACTACATATCCAGTGGTTGCTGCACAAACAGCAACTATAAAAGAACCTTGTTTGACAATCTCTACTAGGGATCTTTTGGATTCATCCACTTGCTCTTTAAACTTAACAGCTGGCTGAAAAAAAGTCATCAACATGAATGCAATAACAAATAGAAAAGCTAACAGAACAAAAGATCCTACAAAGTCAGTGTCAAAATAATTTTTCCCTAAAGTAGCGACTTCGGTTCCAAGAAAAGCTGAAATTAATCCACCAAGTAGAACAACTGCAGTTGCTGCTGGTCTTTTTTCAGGCTCAACGCTCTCAATTGCAGCGAACCGAAATTGCATCATTGTTGCCACACTAGCACCGAGACAAAAACTTGAAAAACTAAAAAGAAAAAACATTTCTTTAGCAATTGAAAAAATGCAAAGAGCAATCAACAAAATTGTATAAAGGCAGGCACTCAAAAAAACTTTTTTTCTACCAAATATTGACATAAGCCTTATCACAGGAATAACACATACCGCAGTTCCTACAACAATAGTCGCAACAGGCAAAGTTGACAGGCTTTTTACTGGAGAAAGGTTACTACCAATAATTCCTGCGACAAAAAAGATAAAGACACTGAGAGACATAAATAAGGATTGACAAGCCGTCAATATCCATACATTTTTTGGCAGATTTAACATTAATTTTAACCTTTATGAAGTAGACGTTATTTCTTAAGAGGGCGCTTCCATTTACTAATAGTCGATTGTTTATTTCGACTTAGTGTGAGTTGATCATCTGGAGTATTCTGGGTTATCGTTGAACCAGCACCAATTGTTGCATTTTCCCCGATAGTTACCGGGGCAACTAACTGACTGTTTGAACCTATAAAAGCACCATCCTTAATCTCTGTTTGAAATTTATTAACACCATCATAATTACAGGTAATGACCCCAGCACCAACATTTACGTCACTACCTATTTTGCTGTCACCAATATAGCTTAAATGTGAGACTTTTGAATTATTCTGAATGGATGATTTTTTTACTTCAACAAAGTTGCCAATTTTTGAATGATTGCCTATCTCTGTTTCAGGACGAATTCGTGCAAAAGGACCAATACTAGTATTCGATCCAATGATAGAATTTTCAATAATTGAATTAGGTAATATATGAGCATGATCACCGATTTTAGAATCTTTTATGATGCAGTTCGGCGAAATTAAAACATTTTTACCTAAATCATTGTCACCCTCAAAAACGACATTGACATCTATAACGCAGTCATTGCCAAAGTTCAAATTACCTCGACAATCAAAGCGTTTTGGGTCCATGATAGTTAGACCTTTTGACATTAAATCATTGGCCTGATCCTGTTGGTATGCCCTTTCAGTTTGCGACAATTGTTTTTTGTCGTTGATTCCCATTGCTTCTGTCACACTTTCACATATAAATGAAGCAATATTAACATTATCTTTGACTGCTTTTTCAACAATATCGGTCAGATAAAGTTCGCCTTGAGAATTGTTGGGTTCTAATTCTGCTAGATACTTTTTCAATAGTAAGCCCTGAATAGCCATGATTCCAGTATTAATTTCTGTAACTTTAATTTGATCTTTGTTAGCATCCTTTTGTTCAATTATTGACTGAATAGCATTATTTGAATCTCTAATTATTCGACCATAACCAAAAGGGTTTTCTAATTCCACACTTAAAAGTGAAAAACCAGAGGGTTTTGCTTTGTGGATTAATTTTTCGAGAGTTGCAGTTTTTATAAGTGGGACATCGCCATATATAATTAAACAGATTGAGTTGTCATTGATATGTGGAATTGCTTGTTGAACAGCGTGACCTGTTCCAAGCTGCTCTTTTTGATTAACCCAGTTAATAGCCTCATTTGAAGTTGTTTGTTTGACAGATTCTGAGTGGTGACCAATGATTACGTTGATAGAATTTACTAAAGGTTTAGATGCATCAATAACGTGCTGAAGGAGACTCTTGTTGCCGACTTTGTGGAGGACTTTGGCCGTCTGAGAGTTCATGCGCGTGCCTTGTCCAGCAGCTAATATAATGGCAGTATTCATTTTTTTGGGCTAAGTATCTATCTTGAAATTCATATTACTATGAATTAATTAATTCAAATTTTTGTATAATGTTACCCTTTAAGCTCTAAGACTCCAAGTTTAATAAATATTTGTTATATGGCTGTAATATTAGTCTATTCAATAACCAAATTTTTTTTAAGTTGAGTTCACCCAAATAAGATGAGAAAAAAAATTATTGCTGAGTTACTTGGTACTTTTATACTTGTTTTTGCTGGAACTGGCGCTATTGTGATTAATGATATTGCTAATGCAATCGGGCACGTTGGTATTGCCTTGACATTTGGATTTGTTATAGTTGCATTAATATACAGCTTTGCCCATGTCTCTGGTGCTCACTTCAATCCAGCGGTAACAATCGCCTTCTGGTCAATGGGTGAATTTGAACGAAAAAATGTTATCCCTTATGTTTCAGCACAAATAATTGGCGGAGTTCTAGCAAGCTTGTGCCTTTACTTATTGCTTTCTGAAAGTTTTAATAATCTTGCAGACGTCAGTTATCTTGGTGCCACGATACCCAGGGGCTCTGTCTCTCAATCTTTCGGTTTTGAATTTATTCTGACCTTTATTTTAATGATTGTTATTTGTTCATCAGCTGTTCATGGAAAAGCTACAAAAGATTTTGCAGGATTGGCAATTGGACTCACAGTAGGACTTGAGTCAATGTTTGCTGGTCCAATAACTGGGGCAAGTATGAACCCTGCTAGAAGTATTGCCCCTGCTATTGTAAGTGGAAATCTTGAGCATCTATGGCTCTATATTTTTGCGACTATACTGGGTTCAGTATGTGCCGCTTCAGTTTTTATGAAGTTTTTTAAATCTGATGCTTAAGACTACAAATGACTAAAAAAGTTTTGGTTTTATGTACAGGCAATAGTTGCCGAAGTATTATTGCAGAGGCTCTTATTAATAGTGAGTTTGATGGAAAAGTTAAGGCATATTCTAGTGGCGTTTCAGCTAGCGGCAAGGTTAATCCAAATGCAAAAAAAGTACTTCAATCAAAAAAAATTTGGAATGATGATTACCACTCCAAGGTTTTAGAGGAAGTCATGCCAATTTCTTTTGATTTGGTAATTACAGTCTGTGAGAATGCCAGTCAAAACTGCCCAGTATTTCCTAGCAATACTCAGCTGATTCATATCGGATTTGAAGACCCATATGGGCAGAGTTATGAAGCTTTTGAGCTTTGTTTTGAGCAAATTAAGAACAGGTTGTTGCCACTTGTAAAATCTATTTTTGAATAGATATTATGGTATATTTCACTTGTATAACTATGGAGTAATTATTTGACTAAAAAAGGCAATATATCTGGTTTATTTGGAAAGTCTCCAATAAGTCCATTACAACAGCATATGAAACAAGTGCATTCCTGTATTAAGGAGTTTGGCATTTTTGCAAAAGCTGCTAATTCTGAAGATTGGGAAAAGGCCAAATTAGCGCAACTTTCAATTGGTAAAAAAGAGCGAAAAGCAGATGTTCTTAAGAAAAAATTAAGAATGAATTTGCCTAGTACATTCATGATGCCATTTTCTCGAAGGGACTTGTTGGATGTTCTCTTAATTCAAGATTCTATTGCTAATATTACAAAAGATCTTGTTGGATTGATGATGTCACGTCATATGTCTTTTCCAAAAGAGTTTGCAGATGACTTTTTAAAACTGACTAAGCTTTGTATCCAAACCTCAGCGGCCGCTCTAGTGGCTATTAATGAATTAGATGAGCTCTTAGAAACTGCATTTAGTACTCGAGAGCGAAAGATTGTAGACAAAATGATTAAGCAGGTTAATGATTTAGAGCATGAGACTGATGTTGTTCAAGATGAAATTCGTAATAAGCTATTTCTAGTTGAATCTTCTCTAGCGCCTGTCGATGTTATGTTCTACTACCGAGCGATTGAGTGGCTTGGTGAGACAGCTGATGCAGCCCAGAAAGTTGGCTCGCGTTTTGAAGTAATGTTGACTAAATAAAGGTAGACTTTCATGGATATTATTGCAAATTACGGCAATGTATTACTAATACTAGCAATTGTATTTGGAACATTTATGGCTTGGGGTATTGGTGCAAACGATGTCGCAAACGCAATGGGTACATCAGTAGGTTCCGGCGCTGTTACAATCAAACAAGCAATTATTATTGCAGTTATTTTTGAGTTTGCAGGCGCAATTTTAGCTGGCGGTGAAGTTACAGCTACAATTCGTAAAGGTATTTTAGATGCGCAGTTATTCACTAATGACCCACACTTATTAGTATACGGCATGATGGCATCATTGTTAGCGGCCGGTAGTTGGTTGTTAATTGCTTCGTCTTTAGGTTGGCCAGTTTCTACAACGCATTCTATTGTAGGCGCGATTGTAGGATTTGGAGCTGTTGGAGTGGGTATTGATGCTGTTGCTTGGAGCAAAGTATTTCAAATTATAATAAGTTGGATAGCTTCTCCAGTGTTAGCTGGAATTATTTCCTTCGCCCTATTTAGAAGCCTCCAAAATTTAATTATTGATACTCAGAATCCTTTTAATAATTCAAAGAAGTATGTGCCGTATTACATGTTTCTAGTTGGTTTTGTAGTTTCTTTAGTAACTATATTTAAAGGATTGAAGCATATTGGTTTGAGTTTTAGTACATCTTCAAGTTATTTGTTGGCATTAGGTTTTGGCCTTCTTGTGGCAATTATTGGCTCTCTAATGATTCGAAAAATACAGCTTATTCCCGATGAAAACAAAGATTTCTCCTTTGCGTCGATGGAGAGAGTTTTTGGTGTACTTATGATTATTACAGCTGCGGCAATGGCCTTTGCTCATGGCTCTAATGATGTAGCTAATGCTATAGGTCCATTGGCAGCGATTTACAGTGTTATTGAAAGTGGTGGCGTTATTGGTTCCAAGAGTGTACTTCCATTGTGGATATTATTAGTTGGAGGTGTTGGTATTGTTGTTGGACTTATTACTTATGGCCATAAAGTAATTGCAACGATCGGTACTGGAATTACTCAGCTTACTCCATCGCGTGGTTTTGCTGCAACACTAGCAGCTGCAGCAACAGTGGTTATAGCATCAGGAACTGGAATCCCCGTTTCAACAACACAAGTATTAGTTGGTGCGGTATTAGGTGTTGGCCTTGCTAGGGGAATGGCTGCTTTAGATACCCGAGTTATTAATAGGATATTTTTGTCATGGATTATCACTTTGCCAGCTGGGGGCTTTATGTCGATTTTATTTTTCTTTGCGCTAAAAGGCGCCTTTGGCGCATAACCCAAATGATTTTAGTAACATAGTTTGTATTATAAATATATTAAGTGAATTATTATGACACTAGAAGAAGTACAAGCAAAGCTTGAGACAGGGCTAGAGGGCTCAAAAGTATCTATGGAGGGAGACGGCTGTAACTGCTCAGCAGTTATTGTCTCACCCATCTTTGAAGGGATGTCATTGCTTCAAAGGCAAAGATTGGTTTTAGGTCTTGTCAAGGAAGAAATTAAAAGTGGCGAACTCCATGCTTTAACAGTTAAAACATTTACCCCAGCAGAGAGATAGTATATAATTCACCCTTTTTGAAAACTTGATGATATAAAGCTATGCAAACAGATATTCACCCTTCATATGAAACAATTAAGGTCGTGTGCAGTTGTGGCAACTCATTTGAGACGCGCTCTACTTCAGGTAAAGACGAAATTCATCTTGATGTTTGTTCAAGCTGTCATCCTTTCTACACAGGAAAGCAAAAGATTATGGATACTGCTGGACGTGTTGAGAAGTTTAAGTCTCGCTACGGCGCTTTCAAACGTTAAACTCAAATTGATTCACTCTTAAAGCCACAAATGTGGCTTTTTTTGTGTCAAAAGGAAACTTAAGATTAAAATATAAAATTGATATAATCAACTATTTTGAGACAATATAATGGCATTTGACTACATTAATGCGTTACTAAAGAAAGAGGTCACTCGAACACCAATTTGGGTGATGAGACAAGCAGGACGTTACCTACCTGAATACCGCGAAACTCGAAAAAAAGCAGGTGATTTTTTAACGCTATGTAAGTCAAGCGATCTAGCCTGTGAAGTCACACTTCAGCCGCTTGAACGTTTTGATTTAGATGCGGCAATTCTCTTTTCTGATATTTTGACTATTCCAGATGCTATGGGTCTTGGACTTCATTTTGTTGAAGGGGAAGGTCCAAAATTTTCCCATCCACTTGGCTCACTTGCAGATATTGAACACTTAACTAAGCCGGATGTGTCAAAAGATTTATATTACGTCAGTGAAGCTGTCTCTGTCATTAAAAAAAATCTTAGGGGAAGGGTTCCACTAATCGGCTTTACTGGTAGTCCATGGACGCTTGCTACCTACATGGTTGAAGGCGGGTCAAGCAAGACCTTTTCGAAGGTTAAAGGCCTCATGTATGAAAATCCAAAGCATATGCACCAACTTTTAGATGTTTTAGCCGACACAATCATTGATTATCTTAACTCTCAAATCGAGGCTGGTGCGGACTCAGTTATGATTTTTGATACTTGGGGTGGTCTTTTAAACAAAGACAGTTATGAAAACTTTTCATTAAGATATATGTCAAAAATAGTGGCTGGAATTAACCGCGGCTATGAAGGTAAAACAATACCTGTAACCCTTTTTACAAAGGGCGGATCTGCATGGCTTGAGCAGATTGCATCAACTGGTTGTGATGCTGTTGGTATTGACTGGACAGTTGAAATTGGAGAAGCGGAAAGAAGAGTTGGCTCGAAAGTTTCACTTCAGGGTAACCTTGACCCGTCTGTCCTTTATGCATCACCTGAGGTCATAAAAAGTGAAGCACATAAAATTTTAGATCAGTTTCAAGGCTCAACTGGACATGTATTTAATCTTGGACATGGCATCACCCCAGAGGTTAATCCTGAAAGTATGAAGGTCCTAGTTGATGCAGTCCATTCATACTCAAAATAAAAAATCACTTAAATAGAGTAAGAGTCTCTCTATGTTAAAATTTCGTAATAAAAAATAATAATAATAATATGTCTCGAATCTCTAATATTTTTAAAAAACTTGATGATCAGGATCAGACAGCCTTCATTCCATTCATCACTGCTGGTGACGGAGGGTTAGATGGTTGTGAAGCGCTTGTCTTTACTTTGGCTGATAGTGGTGCTGACATTATTGAATTAGGAATGCCCTTCTCTGATCCAATGGCAGATGGACCTGTCATCGCAAAGTCACATGAAAGAGCAGTTGCAGATGGTATCAACTTAAATTCTGTTTTTGCAATAGTGGAGAGGTTTAGGGAACATAACCAGACGACAGGTATCGTTTTGATGGGCTATACCAATCCCATTGAAGTCTATGGCTATAAAGAGTTTGCTATTAGAGCAGACGAGGCTGGAGTTGATGGAATTTTAGTCGTTGATATGCCACCTGAAGAGGCTGGTGACCTTAAACAAGAGCTTGATAAATATAAGATTGATTTAATCTTTCTGGTTGCTCCTACGACCACTGATGAGCGCTTAGAGAAAATTTCGAAAATAGCCAGTGGTTATATTTATTATGTTTCCCTCAAAGGGGTTACAGGCGCTGCAAATCTTGATGTTGACTCTGTCAATTATCATCTTGAACGAATGAGGAATTATATTCAACTTCCTGTCGGTGTTGGTTTTGGCATAAAAGATGCTGAAACTGCTAAGCAGGTTGGTGAAAATGCTGATGCAGTGATTGTTGGCAGTGCACTTGTCTCTATTGTCGAAGAGCTTGCCTCTGATAAGGATAAAATGGTCACCAAGGTTGGAAATTTAGCAAAAGAAATCTCGAGTGCAATTACTTAACTAAGGCATAGTATGAGTTGGTTAGAAAAAATAATGCCATCGATTGGCAAGAATGCTAAAAAAAATATTCCAGAAGGACTCTGGAGTAAATGTCCTGAGTGCAATAGGGTTCTTTATCAAGAGGAGCTTGAACGCCTTCTATATGTCTGTCCAAAATGCAATCACCATTTAAGAATTTCTGCCAGGAGGCGTATTCAAGATTTTCTTGATATGGAAAATCAAGTTGAGATAGCGCCGAATGTTCAGTCAGTGGACCCTCTTAAGTTCAAAGACCAAAAGAAATATAAAGATCGTTATCAAGACGCACAAAAACACACCAAGGAAAAGGACGCTCTCATTGCAAAATCAGGTTTTTTAAAGGGTATGCCGGTTGTCACTGTAGCATTTGACTTTAGCTTCATGGGCGGCTCAATGGGCTCTGTAGTGGGTGAAAAGTTTGTTCGAGCAGCCAATTTAGCTATAAAGAATAATCAGCCTTTGGTTTGTTTTTCGGCAAGTGGTGGTGCTAGAATGCAAGAAGGGCTCTTCTCATTAATGCAGATGTCTAAAACATCTCTTGCTGTGAAGTTACTATCAGATAATAAAATTCCATTCATTTCGGTTTTAACCGATCCAACGATGGGTGGAGTGTCTGCAAGTCTCGCGATGCTTGGCGACATTCAAATTGCTGAACCTAACGCAAGAATTGGTTTTGCTGGTGCAAGAGTTGTGGAGCAGACGGTTCGTGAGGAGTTACCAGAGGGTTTTCAAAGAAGTGAGTTTTTGCTTGAGAAGGGGGCTATTGATATGATTGTTCCTCGTTCAGAGCTTAGAAATAAAATTTTTCAAATACTCTCCGCGCTCCATCCTTCATCATCTAGTTAATTTTTTAACTATTGTGTATTAAATTTTGAAGATATATTTAGCAAATCCTAGGGGTTTTTGTGCAGGAGTTGATCGTGCTATTGAGATTGTTGAGCGCGCTATCGAAAAGCATGGGCCTCCAATCTATGTTCGTCACGAAGTAGTCCATAATAAATATGTGGTAAATAATCTTAAGGATAAAGGCGCTATATTTGTCGATGAAATCTCACAGGTTCCATCAGATAGTGTCGTTATTTACAGCGCCCATGGTGTTTCACAAGCTGTCAGAAAAGAGGCAAGTGATATATCAGCTGTCATCTATGATGCAACCTGTCCACTTGTTACAAAGGTTCATAAAGAGGTCACACGTCGCCAAAAAAATAACCATCAGGTGATCCTCATTGGTCATGCTGGGCACCCCGAAGTTGAGGGGACGCTGGGGCAGGCATCTGAAAATAATCATATCGACTTGGTTGAATCAATCAGTGATGTTAAGAAAATAGAACTGCAAAAGGGCAGAGATATCTCTTTCACAACGCAAACAACTCTATCAGTAGATGATACACATGAGATTGTGGAGGCCTTGAAAGTTAAATTTCCTCATATTCAGTCTCCTAAGAAAAGTGATATTTGCTATGCAACCCAAAACCGTCAGGACTCAGTAAAAGAGGTCATTAAGAGTTCTGAAGCTCTTATTGTAATTGGCTCAAAAAACTCCTCAAACTCTAATCGTTTAAAAGAAATTGCAGATAATCAACGCAAACCTTCTTATTTAGTTGATGGCGCTGGAGATATTAACAAAGAGTGGCTGAATGGGATAACTTCTATAGGTATAACTGCTGGAGCATCTGCGCCAGAGATATTGGTTCAGGAGGTCGTTTCATTTCTAATGTCCAATGGCGGATCAGAAGTGATAGAGGTAGATGGTGCTTTGGAGTCTGTGAGCTTTCCAATTCCAGCTTTACTGAAAGAGTGAGTATTTATTAATCAATTTGGAGTTTTAAGTTAATGAAAAAATATGATATTTATGGGATTGGAGCCGCTATTGTTGATACAGAAGTCATTGTCAATGACTCATTTCTCAAAGAAAATGAAATTGGCAAAGGTTTAATGACACTTGTCGATGAAGAGCGCCAAAGTTACCTTATTGATTCCCTAACAACTCAGCGAATTCCTGTAAAAATGAGCTGTGGAGGGTCGGCCTGTAATTCAGTTGTAGCGGCGAGTCAGTTTGGTTCTGCTGCATTCTTTTCAGGAAAAGTTGCCGATGATGAGGTAGGTGCTTTTTTTGTTAAAGACCTTAATAAATCTGGCGTTGAATTTCATCAAGTAGTGCCTTCAAATGGGGTTACTGGCAAGTGTCTCGTTATGGTTACCCCAGACGCTGAAAGAACTATGAATACAAATTTGGGAGCAAGTCTCGAGCTCTCTTATCGAGAGGTTGACGAAAAGGCTTTGGTAAACTCGGACTGGCTCTACATAGAAGGCTATGTAGTAACTGATGGTGAAAGAACGGCTGTTGCAAGAGACGCCATGAATTTTGCTAAGCAAAATGGAGTTAAAACTTCTTTAAGCCTTTCCGATCCCTTTGTTGTAGAAGTTTTTTCGGATAATATTAAATCTATTATCGGAGATGACGGCCTTGATTTAATTTTTTGTAATGGAGATGAAGCAAGAAGTTTTACAGGTACACATACTATAGAGGCAGCCTCAGAGGCATTAAAAAAATACGCAAAAACTTTTGCGATTACAAGGGGTCCTGGAGGGTCATTAGTCTTTGACGGAGACAACCTAATCCATACGGATGGCGTTTTAGCGAGTGCAGTTGACACAAACGGTGCCGGCGATATGTTTGCAGGTGCTTTTCTACATGCTCTTAGTGCTGGCAAAGATTTTGCTTGGGCTGCCGATTTTGCTAATGCTGCGTCCTCAAGGGTAGTGAGTCAATTCGGCCCCAGAATTAAGGCTATAGAGTATATAAGTCTTAAGCGGCAATTCAAACTAGGATAGAAATCTGTAAACTAAGATTAGCTTTTTATTTTTTTCTAATTTAATTGGTATACTGGTATTACCAATAATTATAGTAACTTATAAGTTTTATGTATACTATTCCTGTTGAGAACAAAGTTGTTCATTTATAATATCATATGAGGTAGTTATGAAAAAAGCAGTAAGTAGACTTTTTCAGCTTAGGAAAGCTCTTGATGAGACTGAACAAGAGTTTGGTTTAACTAACTATTCAGAGGTAGAAAGGGCAGTTTTTTCTTATATTAGCTCTACAGAAAACCATTACGTAACAATAACCTCTATAAAAAATGATCCCTACTTTGCAAAATATTCCTTATCAACGATTAAGAGGGCAGTCCTTTTTCTGACATCAAATAGAATTATAAGTGCAGATCAATCTTCTAAAGATAAGAGAGAAATGATTCTTACATTGCAACAATAATTTTTTTGAGGTATATTTAAACCTAGAATATTTTAAAGTTATTAAGTGAGCGAAGCCTATAGAGACCTCACTATAATCCAATCCAATAGGACTCGAGTGAATCTGCTAGCACCGAGTAAAAAATCAATACAGAGTGTTTTCCAAAACATACTTGCAGATGAAGGTAGTTCAGAGAGATCTGTTAAAGTAGCTTCAAAAAAAAACTTAAATCGTTATAGTGATGGTGTCACGATTGGGATTACAATCAATCAAAAAACACTGAGCGTACAGGCAGTTAATCGTGATAAACCTGCTTGTATAAACAATTAAAAGCAACGAGCTGGAGGGGTATCGTAACGACCAGCCTAAAAAGCGTAGGAGAAGTTTTAAATGATGGATAAGATACAGGGTAAAAGCTCTATTGAAGAGATCGAAAACTATTGGCTAGCAAATCTTTCTCCTCAAGTTTCAACATTAATTATACTTGTTGTGGCTTACTATATAAATGGGCCAGCGTACCCTTTTGTTGGTAATATAATTTGGCTTCCGGTAGGTGCTATGTCTTTGTGTTTTCTTTTATTTGGCTTCCGAGTAGTTTTAGCAACACTGCTGGCAATACAGTTATCAGAATTCTGGTTTCATTCCCAACCTTTCTTTGATCAGGAAACCTTCTTTTTAAATCTATTTGGAGTAATTGGACCCATGGTTGCAATTGCAAGTATGAAGTTCTTTAAACTTTCAAATTTTTTTGATGGCAATAGGCTTATTTTTCAGCACCTAGTTTTTTTAGCCATTTTGACTGCATTTTTTAATACAATTATTGCATTTTTTGTTACTTCTTTTGTAGTTTCACGTGACAGCAGCATGGAGCCAATCAATGCAACGCTCTTTATAAAAAATTTCCTTATCGGTGATATTTTAGGCTGTTTGATTGTTTTATTATTTGCAGCTATAGTGGTTGTGCCATTTATTAAATATTTTTTCCCAAATCTTGTCCCTTCAGAATAGTGATGACTTTAGCGATTTGAATATTTAATCGCTTAGGCTTTTTAAACTATAGTTGTAAGTGCGTTGCGAACCTTTTTAATGCGATATTGGTCAACCTCCATGTGCCCATTGACTACCAGAGTGTTTTGATTTTTTAGTTGAAACTGTTGTGGTTTTGTTTGTATCAGATTTATGATTTTTGAAGCATCAATGACGTTCTTTTCATTCAAAGTAATTTCAGCTTTATCATCATAAATATTAATTTTTTGAATACCTATTTCGTTGCAGTAGTTTTTTAATGATGAGGATTCAAACAAGTTACTAGTTGAATCTGGAAGCACTCCAAAACGGTCAATCATTTCAATTTTAAGCTCATTTAACTCATCCTCTGTGTCTGCACTAGCAATTCTCTTATACAGAATTAATCGCTCATGGACATCTGGAAGGTAGGTTTCTGGAATGATGCACGCAATTCCAGGATTAATCTCAATCTCTTCTTGGAGTGCCCCGTTGATATCCAGTTTGGTGTTATTTTTAATCGCATAGATCGTTCGTTTTAATAGGTCATGATAGAGATTAAAGCCAATTTCAGAAATCTTTCCACTTTGATTTTCTCCCAATAAATCACCAGCCCCTCTAATTTCTAAATCATGATTAGCCAACATAAAGCCAGCACCAAGCTCTTCCAGTGAGGCAATTGCATCAAGTCGCTTTTTGGCATTTTGAGTAATAGATTGATGAGACTTTATGACAAGATATGCATATGCTTTGTGATGTGAACGTCCAACCCTTCCTCGTAATTGGTGAAGCTGAGCAAGGCCAAAATTTTGTGCATTATTAATAATAATGGTGTTTGCGCTTGGGATATCAATGCCCGTTTCAATAATGGTTGTACATACTAGAACTTGGAAACGCTGATGATAAAAATCTGTCATTATTTGTTCCAGTTCTTTGCTTGGCATTTGACCATGAGCAATTCGAATCTTCAAATTAGGCATAAGCTCTTTTAACGATTCCGCCATATTGTCAATGGTATCAATGTCATTATGAACAACAAAAATTTGACCTCCTCTATGAAGCTCTCTAGAGCAAGCTTCAACAATCGTGTTGTCATTCCATTGATCTACAAAAGTCTGAATTGCAGTTCTTTTTGCAGGAGGCGAGGCAATAATTGAAAGTTCCCTTAAAGATCCAAGGGCCATATTTAAAGAACGAGGAATAGGGGTTGCAGTCATTGTTAATATATCACTTTGACCTCGGATTTTTTTTAATGATTCTTTTTGTTTAACCCCAAATCGGTGCTCTTCATCGATAATAATTAACCCTAATTTTTGATATTTAATGTCACCCTGTATCAGTTTGTGCGTTCCTATGATAATATCGATTTTTCCTTCTTTCAGTTCCATCTTGATTTGTTTTTGTTCTTTTGCATCTTGGAATCTAGATAAAGACTTGATAACAATTGGAAATTTAGAAAAACGATCATTGAAGGTTTGGAAATGCTGATTAGCTAATAGGGTTGTTGGAACCAGAATAGCTACTTGCTTTCCAGACTCAACGGCCAGAAAAGCTGCCCTCATTGCAATTTCAGTTTTACCAAAACCGACATCACCACAAACTAATCTGTCCATTGGCCTATCAGACTGCATATCCAACAGAACATCGTCCATCGTTTTGAGCTGATCAGGAGTTTCTTCAAATTTAAAGCTCGAGACAAAAGAACTATAGGAATCATTGGGAGCAGGGTAAGAGAATCCTTTTTGAGACTGCCTCTTTGCATAGATTTCTAGAAGCTCAGCTGCAACATCATAAAGTGCTTCGGCTGCTTTTCTTTTTGCTTTTATCCATTGTTGACTTCCTAGTTTATGAAGAGGTGCATGATCAGAGTTGGCACCAGAGTATCGTGAGATCAAATTAAGACTGGTTATGGGAACCATTAACTTTGAACCATTTGCATACTCAAGTGAGAGAAAGTCTTGTTGATTTTCATCAAAGCTCCGACTTTCAAGCCCAAGGTAACGACCCACACCATAGTGCTCATGAACAACCGGATCTCCAAGCTGGATTTCAACTAAACTTTTTATTGCTTCATCAAAATCTCTATGTTTTGCTCGCCGTCTACGTTGTTGTTTAATAGCATCTTTACCAAATAAGTTATTTTCAGAAATGATGGCTATTTTTTCAAATACAACGCCTTCATTTAGGCTAGCACTTGTAATACATAGCTTTGAGCTTTGACTAATAAAGTCAATCCAATTTGAGCATTGATTTGGATTAAGGCTGTATGACGATAACAAGTCTACTAAAACACTTTGCCTTCCATCCGATTCGCATACAATTAAGATTCTTCCCCTAAAGCTCTCAATAAATTTGATTAATTTGTTAAGCGGCTTCTTTGTTTGAGCTTCAATTTTAAGAGGAGGGAGTATGGAGGATGTTAAATTTAAACCTGTCTTTTGCTGTATTTTTGAAGTCTGTATTTGTATTTGTTTTTTGTGGCTTAGGGAGCTAAAAAAATCGCTTTTATTTACGAAAACTTTATTGATTGGAAGGGGGAGTCTCTCCAGTGAACTTTGACAATATTCAAACCTTTCCAGTAACTCATTGCTCTGAGCTTGCAATAACTCATCAAGCCCCTTTTGATAAACAATTGTTGAGTTATTAGGGATGTAGTCAAACAAAGTATTGGTTCTATCAAAGAATAAAGGCAAATAGAACTCAATTCCACCAGGGTATCTTCCTTCACTGACTTCAGTATATATAAAGCCATTAGTGTCACCAAACTCAGACAGATAGTTTTCCTTAAATGTATCAATGCTTTGACTGTCGGTAGCAAATTCTCTTGCTGGCAAAAGGTAAATTTCTTCAATCACCTCAATAGATCTCTGAGTGGATGAGTCGAAGGATCTTATAGAGTCAATCTCATTATCAAAAAGATCAATTCTGAATGGATTTGTAGCACCCATAGGGTATAGATCAATGAGCGCACCCTTTATGGCAAACTCTCCTGGTTCCATTACAGTTGTTACCCTTCTGTATCCAATCCTAATTAAGCTTTCAGTAAATGAATCAATCTCTAGATTCTGTCGAGTTTTTAAGTTTAGGCTATACTTCCTTATGAAATCCTTTGGGCATAATCTTTGGGAAAGTGTTTCAATTGTTGTAACAACAATGGCACTCTCGATAGATAATAATTTGGATAAAGTGTGAATCCTTGATGAAATAATATCGGGGTGAGGGGAGAAGTGATCAAAGGCTAAAACCTCCCAGCTAGCAAAATCTAAAATTTCTATAGATTTATTAAAAAATAAAAGTCCTTTTTTAATTTCATCATGGTGTGCAATGTCTCTTGCAATATAGAGAACAACACCTTTATTTGATTCTGCTAATTCTATAAGCGCAAGTGCCTCTGAGGATCCAAATAATGACCCCCAGTAATTTTTTTTTATGTCAAAGGAAAACGACCCAGATTCTTGCGGATAAACAATACTCATATGACGTGAACATTTTCCCTAGCGAGCATATTTATTAATTGAATTGTTGGCAAACCAATAAGACTATTAGGATCATCACCCTCCATGCTATTGAATAATGCAATACCAAGACCTTCGGATTTAAAACTACCAGCACAATTGAGAGCATCCTCTTTAGATAAGTAATTTAAGATTTGATTATCTGACAGTGTCTTAAATTTAACTTTGTAATATTCAACATGAAGCTGTATTTCTTTAGTATCAGTGTTCATGAGTGCCAATCCTGTAAGAAAGTTCACACTCTTTCCGGAGCTTTTTTTTAATTGCAAGAAAGCATTTTCATGAGTGCCTGGCTTCGTAAGAATTTCATCTTCAACGTTTTCTCCAGAATCTAAAGTGGCAACTTGATCTGAGGCAATAATAAGTCCAGAATGAGTTTTAGAAACCTCTAAAGCTTTTTCCTTGGACAACCGCATAACCAAATCAAACGGAGATTCGTTGTTTTTTCTCATCTCATCAATCTCTGGAGCAATCACATCGAAAGGCAAACCTAGCTTATCTAGAATAGCTTTTCTGAATGGAGATGATGAGGCTAGAATGAGTGACACTGTGGGTTTAAAAATTGTAAAATAATCTAATATTTTACTTCAATCGAGCTGAATTAATGGGCTTATCAATAGTAGTGGCAATGGACAACAACGGACTGATTGGTAAAGACAATCAACTGCCATGGCACTTACCTGCTGACTTGGCTTATTTTAAAAAAATCACAACCGGTAAACCTATATTGATGGGAAGAAAGACCTTTGACTCAATTGGAAGGCCATTGCCAAATCGACGAAATGTAGTCATTACTCGTAATACAAAAATTTTGATTCCTGGATGTGAAGTTGTCTCATCAATTGATGAGGCACTCTGTTTAACTGAGGATGAAGAGGAGGTTATGGTGATTGGTGGAGCCAGCTTGTGTGAGCAATTACTTCCTAAGGTAAATCGCCTTTATATCACTAGGATTGACTCTGAGTTTGAGGGCGATATTTATTTCCCAAAATATGATGCTTCAAGTTGGCATCAAGTTAGCCATGAGTCACACCCAAAGGATATTTCAAATAACTACTCCTATCATTTTATTGTTTTAGAGAGGAATTCTTGAAAAAGCTAATTATTTTAAGTTTAGGAATCCTTTATTTATCGGGGTGCGTTTTTACCAAAGTAGTCACTGTACCTATGAGAGTTACAGGCGCAGTTATTTCAGTAATACCGGTTGTTGGGGATGGGGTTGATAGTATTTTAGGGACTAGCGCCGATGTAATTGACGCTATACCTATTTAAATTGCTTTCAAGTGTTGTTTGTCTTGGGCAGCAAGAACCTCTTTTAAAGCTTTTGGCATGACCTTGACAAAATGAACTATCTCTTCGTCCCAGTTATTCAATATCTGATCAGCAATTTTTGAGCCTGTATGGCGGCAATGCTTCTTAGTAAGTTCAAATAGCTCTGAGACTGATTCTTTATCCATTGGGTCAAAATCAATCATTGAAGCGTTAGCTCTCTCCTGAAGTGTTTTGTTTGGGTTATAAACATAAGCAATCCCTCCACTCATGCCTGCTCCAAAGTTTCGACCAACCTCTCCTAGAATGACTGCTCTTCCTCCAGTCATATATTCACAGCCATGATCACCAATACCCTCTACAACAGCAATTAAGCCCGAGTTTCGAACGCAAAAACGTTCAGCAACTTGACCTGAGAGATATAATTCCCCGCCGGTCGCACCATAACCACAAACATTGCCTGCAATAATTTCGTTTTGGGATGAATATGTTGAATCTTTAGGAGGGTAAACAATGACACGGCCCCCAGAGAGCCCTTTTCCAACATAGTCATTTGCATCACCCTCTACAGAAAGTGTAATTCCATTGGCAAGAAAGGCCCCAAATGACTGGCCAGCTGACCCTTTAAAATTAATATGAATTGAATCATCTTTAAGGTTATTGCCGTTCCTATATTTGACGGCATGGGAAGATAGCAGTGCACCAACCGCCCTATCAACATTAGAAATGGCAGAGTCAAATTTAACAGGAATGTCTTGCTCGATTGCTTCTTTTGATTTTTTAATTAAATCAAGATCAAGTTGCTCTTCAAGCTGATGATCCTGCTTCATGCTTTGATATGTTCCCGCATCTCTGTATAGGTTTTCAGCTGGAGTTAATATTGCACTCAAATCAATTGAGTCTTGCTTCCAGTGATTGATAGCTTTATTCATCTCAAGCATGTCTACTCTTCCAACCATGTCAGTCAGTTTGGAAAAACCAAGCTCTGCCATGATTGTTCTTAACTCTTCTGCAACCATAAATAAGTAATTGACAACATGCTCTGGTTTGCCAGTAAATTTTTTACGCAATACTTTATCTTGTGTAGCAATCCCTACTGGACAGGTATTTAAGTGACACTTACGCATCATAATACAACCTAGAGTTATTAATGGTGCAGTTGAAAAGCCAAACTCTTCTGCACCTAATAGGGCGGCAATTGCAACATCTCTTCCAGTTTTGAGTTGACCATCAGTTTGAATGACTACCCTCGAACGAAGATCATTCATCACAAGAGTTTGATGCGTTTCAGCCACTCCTAATTCCCAAGGGAGTCCTGCATGCTTGATTGATGTCAAAGGAGAGGCACCTGTTCCTCCATCATGACCTGCAATAACGATATGGTCTGATTTAGCTTTAGTAACTCCAGCTGCAACTGTTCCCACACCAACTTCAGAAACCAGTTTGACACTTATACGAGCATCTGGATTTGAACGTTTAAGATCGAAGATGAGTTGGGAGAGGTCTTCAATAGAGTAAATATCATGGTGCGGTGGAGGGCTTATAAGGCCAACGCCGGCTGTAGAGCATCGAATTTTTGCAATGCCTTCATCAACCTTGCCGCCAGGAAGCTCACCACCTTCTCCAGGCTTGGCGCCTTGAGATACTTTGATTTGAAGTTCATCAGCATTATTTAAATAATCAATAGTGACCCCAAATCGACCTGAGGCGACTTGCTTTATAGCGCTGCGACGAGAATCGCCATTTTCATCTAGGGTCCATCGTTTTGAGTCTTCACCACCCTCACCAGTGTTAGACTTTCCGCCAATACGGTTCATGGCTATGGCAAGTGATTCATGTGATTCAGCTGAAATTGAGCCAAAACTCATGGCGCCTGTAACAAATCGCTTAACAATTTCTTTTGCTGGTTCGACTTGATCAATAGCGATTGAGTTACCTTCTTTGAAAGACATGAGACCACGAAGTGTACAGTTTCTTGTACCTTCTTCATCAGATTTTTTAGAGAATTCCCAGTACACATTTTGGTCGTTCCCTCGGGCAGCCTGTTGTAAGGTGGTAATCGTTTGAGGCTCCCACATATGCTTTTCACCACCACTTCTCCAGTGATAGTGTCCAAGATTATCAAGTGACTTCGTAATAAAGGCTTTTTTATGCTGTGTTTCAGATTCTGTTTGGATTACATCAAACCCTACTCCACTAATTCGACTTGCAGTTTCAAAAAAGCATTTATGCATGATTTCATTCGACAAACCTACTGCTTCAAAGATTTGAGCTCCTTTGTAGGAAGCGAGGGTTGAAATACCCATTTTTGCCATCACTTTTAGCATTCCCTTAGCGATTGCTTTTCGATATGAGTTGACGACAGCATAATCATCTTCAAGATTAATTAGCTTATCTCTTCTTGCCTGCCATAATGCCTCAAAAGCAAGATATGGGTTAACAGCATCAGCGCCAAATCCGGTCAAAAGGCAAAAGTGATGAACTTCTCTGGCTTCACCCGTTTCAACAAGGATGCCGACCTGTGTTCGTTTGTGGTTTGCAACTAGATGACGATGAACTGCAGACGACGCCAGAAGAGCGCTAACAGCATTTCGACTAGCATTTATTTTTCTATCTGACAGGATGACAAGGCTATGGCCATCATCAATAGCTTGAGTGCTTTGTTCGCAAATCGAGTCAAGCATGTCACTCAGATTATGGCTACCATTGATATCATAGGTAATGTCTATCGTTTTACTTGTCCAGCCTCGGTGGTTGCACTGATTCAGGGCCGACATTTCTTCATTTGTTAGGATGGGGTGCTCAATGACGAGTCGATGAGCATTTTCTTCTTTATTGCTTAGCAGGTTACCTTCAGGCCCAATTGAGCAGCTTAAAGACATAACCACTTCCTCTCTTATTGAGTCAATAGCAGGATTTGTAACCTGGGCAAAAAGTTGCTTAAAGTAATCATATATAATTCGAGATTGATCTGATAGACAAGCCAATGCAGAGTCATTACCCATAGATCCTACAGGGTCTCTAAGCTCACTCACTAGAGGCAACAGCATGAACTGAAGTGTTTCTGTGCTATAACCAAAAGCCTTAAGGCGACTAATTAGAGTGTCAGGATAAAAACCCTTTGAATCACCATGAATTTTTAGATCTGAAAGAGCTATTTGTTGGCTCTTTAACCAGTCACTGTATGGGTTTTTTGATGCAAAGCTGTTTTTTATTTGATTATCGTCAACTAGCTGGCCTTTTTCGAAGTCAACAAGAAACATTTTTCCAGGCCTAAGTCTGCCTTTAGTTTTCACGTTATTAGTTTCTACATCAACAACACCAACCTCTGATGCCATGATGACTCTATTATCATGCGTTAAGTAGTATCGTGATGGTCTGAGACCATTTCGATCAAGAACAGCCCCAATGTAGCGTCCATCAGTAAAAGCTATGGATGCAGGGCCATCCCATGGCTCCATGACATTTGAAAAGTACTCATAAAAGGCTTTTTTCTCAGCACTCATTTCTTTATCATTCTGCCAAGCCTCAGGAACCATCAACAATATGGCTTCCTGAAGAGAGCGTCCATTCATTAATAAAAATTCTAGAACATTATCAAAGCTTCCTGAGTCAGAAACTTCAGATTCAATAACGGGCAAGGTTTTAGATAAATTGTCACCAAAAATATCACTTTCGAGGACGCCTTCACGAGCTCTCATCCAGTTGAAGTTTCCTTGGCGAGTATTGATTTCACCATTATGTGCCATGAATCTACATGGCTGCGCTCTATCCCAAGATGGGAAGGTATTGGTTGAAAAGCGAGAATGCACCATAGCCAAGTAGGTGCTAAATTTCTTATTACTAAGATCAGAATAGAAGTCTAATAATTGAGATCCCATTAACATGCCTTTGTATATGATTACTCTGGTCGATAAACTACAAATATAGAAAAGTAAGGCTTGAGAGATTGACGCGTCAGTTCTAATAACTTGAGAAATATTTTTACGGATAACATAAAGAACGCCCTCAAAACTCTCTTGATTTAAGTTGCCAGTATTTTGAATTATTAACTGTTTAATATTTGGCTGAGATTCACGAGCTGTATCACCAACATTCGCTTTTTTAGAGTCGACAGGAACATCTCTCCATCCAACTAGAGTTTGCCCTTCATCTTTGATCGTTTTTTCAACCAGAGACATGCAGAGCTCTCTTTCATTTTTATCTTGAGGCAGAAATATATTGCCTACACCATAATTGCCTGCAGTCACCTCTACCCCAAAAAGGGTTATTATCTCCTCAATAAAAAAATCATGTGGAATGTTTGTCAGTATTCCAGCGCCATCACCAGTATTTGCCTCACATCCGCAGGCACCTCGATGATCCATACGAGCCAACATTTCTAAGGCATCTTGAGTAATTTTATGTGATGAATCACTTTTTAGATTGGCAATGAAGCCAACACCACAATTCTCTTTCTCATTGGCTGGATGATAAAGCCCACGCGCTTTTGGCAAATGTAATTGCTTATTTTTCATAAAATTGAGATTAAAACGAATACAAACAAACAACATATCATACCTTAATTTTTAATACTTTTAAAGTCCAAATTTGCCTACTTATGTTGTTATAACAACAATTTTAAGGTAGAATCTTTTCATTTTTGTGGCGCTTATGCTGGCAATTATTTCCCCATCAAAAACCCAAGATTTTTCTGAATGTAATATTGAAAACTTTTCTCAAACAAGACAACAAGAAAGCTCCAATGAGTTAATTGACATTCTAAAAAATAAAAGCCAGGCTCAAATTTCAAAATTAATGTCAATCAGTGAAAAATTGTCGGCACTTAATTTTGAGCGTTTTCAAAAATTTAAAATACCTTTCACGTTAGATAATGCAAAGCAAGCTATCCTTGCCTTCAAGGGAGATGTTTATAATGGTATTGACGCTCCCTCTCTTACGGCTGAGGATTTGGATTTTGCTCAAGATAAAGTTCGAATGCTTTCAGGACTCTATGGCGTTATTAGACCGCTTGATCTGATTCAGCCTTATCGATTGGAGATGGGTACAAAACTTAGCAATGCTAAAGGTAAGGATCTTTATGATTACTGGGGTTCTGATATAAGTAATGTTTTGAATGATGATGAGTCTGAATTAATTGTTAATCTTGCATCAAACGAGTACTCCAAGGCAATAGACAAAAAATCACTTAATGCAAAAATATTAGATATTGTATTTAAAGAAAAGAAAGGCGATTCATACAAGGTGATTGGAATCTATGCAAAAAGAGCCAGAGGATTAATGGTGAACTTTATCATCCGAAATAGATTAGATAATCCGGAGGCACTGCAAGATTTTTCAGACGAGGGATATCGATTTGATAGTGAGCTATCTAATGACACAACTTGGGTTTATTTGAGAGGATAAAGCCACAATATATACAGCGCTATATTAGCCCAATTAAATAATCTTACTGGTATGATTACGGTCCTCATGGCAGACTACTTCGGTTTAATTTATGATTAAAGTTTATACTTCGCATTCTTGCTTTTACTGTACAAGGGCAAAGAATTATCTGGACAACTTAGACATAGAATACGAGACACTCAATATCCAAGAGGATAGCGATGCACGTAACTTCTTTATTAAGTCGGGCTTTAGGACCGTCCCACAAATATTTGTCAATGATACTTTGCTATGTAAGGGTGGCTCGGATGGCTTAGTCCAAATGAGTAAAGAAGATATACAAGACAAGTATCTTGAGATTACGGGGTCTCAACTCTAGAGTCCTCTAATGCCAGCAATTCCCTGAGCGCCAATACTTAATGCTTTATCCATCAAGTCTTTATTCATTCCACCTAATAGAAATATGGGTGTCTTACATTGATTAATAATATCAGAAGCATTATCCCAGCCTAAAACCTCAGTATTTGGATGAGACAGTGTTTCATTTACAGGTGAGAGGCTAATATAATCTGCCGATATATATTCAGCATGTTTTGCTTCATTCAGGGTATGTGCCGATCCGCCAAATAGTTTGCTTTCATCGAATGGCCTCTCTTTTATGGCCATCAGCTCATTGCCAGTGAGATGCCAACCATCACATGCTTCTTTAAAAGTTTTATTAGGGGTATTTAATATAAGCTTTGCCTGATTTAATTGACATAATTTATAAATTTTTTCAATATAAATGTTATCAAGATAAGATTTACTTCTTAGCTGTATTATTTTGACTCCATCTCTAAGGTGCTGATTGCATTGATTGATGACTAAATCAGATGCATGTTCATCTGGCGTAACCCAATAGCTATTTGAAAGAGAAATTCGATGGATAATTTTCCACATTGTAGGCAATAATTTATAGTCCTTCAATTGGTCAATGGCACACCAGCGAAATTCTTGACCTTCTTTTCCTTCAGGAGTTCCCATATATTTTTCAATAGAAAATACTGAAAGATTAATTGTTTTTTGAGGGTATCGATGCTCAATTGTCTTTATCAGATGGCGATTCTCCACATTAACTCCTGTCTCCTCAAGAAGCTCTCTATTAATAGCATTAGAGAGGCTCTCGTCATTCTCAACTTTGCCTCCAGGAAGCTCCCAATACCCAGACATAAATTGATTCTTTTGACGCCTAGTAATAAATATTTCTTGATTCTTGTTGCGCATAACGCCTACAACAACATCAATGCTTTTGTTTTTATGATCCATCACTATTAAATATAACCATTTTGTAGTTATTTTCTATTATCACCGCTATCATGAGACCGAGGTAAAATAACTATTTTAATATTTGAGATAAGAAAGTGAGTCTTCAAGATAAAATTAATTCACTCTATCCTTTTAAAGACAGTCTTAGTAGAAATCTTATAGGGATTGAGAAAGAAGGACTGCGAGTTGCAAAAGATGGAACAATTGCGCAAACACCTCATCCAGAAAGCTTTGGATCTGCATTGACTCACCCAGAAATTACGACTGATTTTAGTGAGGCTTTAGTTGAAATAGTGACAAAGCCCACTCAAGGCTCTCATAATGTCATCGATGAATTAGCCAAAATACATCACTATGTTCAACATCATTTACCTAAAAGTGAGCGTTTCTGGCCTGCAAGTATGCCCTGCATTTTGAGGGGAAAGACAAATATTCCAATTGCCTATTATGGTGAGTCTAATCTTGGAAAAATGAAAACGGTATACCGTCGTGGTTTGTCCAATCGATATGGAAGCGTTATGCAAGCAATAGCCGGGATTCATTTCAATTATTCATTTTCAAAAGATTTTTGGAATTCCTACCGAGAACTTATAGCACCTTTAAGTAAGGTTGATTCACAAAAGTTCATAAGTCACCATTACATGGGCTTAACTAGAAATGTATTAAGGTTTGGCTGGTTAATTACCTACCTATTTGGCGCCTCTGCAACAGTTTGTAAATCATTTATGCAAGATTACCATGAACATAATTTAGAGGAATTTGATGACAATACGTTATACCTTCCTTACGCAACATCATTAAGAATGGGTGATATTGGCTATCAAAACTCTCAAGAGGATAAGAAAGGAGTTAAGGCTAATTACAATAGTTTGCGTCACTATATTTATAGTCTCAGAGCTGCAATGCAAACAAGCTGTGATGATTGTGAAACCATTGGTGTAAAAAAAGATGGTGAGTATCAACAACTAAACACTAATATTCTTCAGATTGCCAATGAGTACTATTCCTCTGTTAGACCAAAGCCATCAATCAATGGCAGTGATAGGCCTTTGAACGCGCTTTTAAATGAAGGAGTAGACTATGTAGAATTAAGATCACTCGATGTGAACCCCCTGATGAAGGAAGGCATTGATGAGGAGCAAGTTCAATTTCTAGAGGTGTTTATGTTATTTTGCCTGTTAGAAGATTCGCCTGCTGTTTCTACTTCAGAGTTGAATGAAATTGATGTTAACGCAAACTTGGTTGCCCATAGAGGAAGAGAGCCTGAATTATCTCTCAGTCATAATGGAGAAGATCTAACATTGTTAAATTGGAGCCAGTCTATTTTGGATAAAGTTAATGATTGCTCAGTTTTGATGAGCGATGATCATCAAAAATCTGTGAAGAATATTTCAAAAAGAATCTTTGATCCTGATTTGACGCCTTCAGCTCAAATGCTTAATCAGATGAAAGATGAAGAGAAAGGTTTTTTCGAATATACCGATCAATTAAGTCACAAGAACAAAGAACTATTTAATGAGATGTCTATCAGTGACGGGTACTTTGCAGACCTTGATAATCAGAAAACACTTTCAGTTAAGAGGCAGTTCGAAATTGAGTCAAGCGACACCTTAAGTTTCGATGATTTTTTAGTAGACTATTTCTCAAGTGACACATAAATCAGATACGATATGCGCCTTAGCAACTGCTTATGGCCAAAGTGGAATTGGCGTCATTAGGGTTAGTGGGCCCCTCGCAAGGTTTATTTCAAAAAAAATACTGCATAAAGATTTGGAATCCAGATATGCCTATTATGGCGCTTTCTTTGATGATGACAGCCATGTTATTGACAAAGGGGTGGCAATTGTCTTTCCTGGTCCTAATTCCTACACCGGAGAGGATGTTGTTGAGTTTCAGGGGCATGGAGGGATAAGTGTCATCAGAAAGCTTTTGGAAACAATCATTTCACTTGAAGTTAGGCTTGCTGAGCCAGGAGAATTTACAAAGAGGGCGTTCTTAAATGGCAAAATGGATCTTGTCCAAGCCGAAGCGGTCCAAGATTTGATTCAATCCAACTCTGAAGAGTCTGCATTAAGTGCAGTTAGATCTCTGACTGGAGAGTTTTCAGAACAAATCAATCTAATTCTCACAGAGTTAATTTCATTAAGAGTTTTTGTAGAAGCCACTATTGATTTCTCTGATGAAGAAATTGATTTTTTAGAGTCTCACGAAGTTTCAAAAAAACTTTACTCTCTAAAAGAAAGGCTTTTAAATATTCTTGAAAGTGCAAATCAAGGCGCTATCTTAAGAGATGGAATTCGTGTCGCAATTGCGGGCAAACCCAATGCGGGTAAATCGAGCTTACTCAATTCACTCACAAAGCAGTCTAGTGCAATTGTTACTGATATTGCTGGCACTACCAGAGATATTCTTAAGGAAACAATCCATGTAGACGGCATGCCTATTCATATTATTGATACTGCTGGCCTTCATAACAGCGACAATATAATTGAGCAAGAGGGCATTAGAAGAGCGCATACTGAAATCAATAATGCAGACGTTGTTTTACTTGTTTATGATGCAAGTGATAAATCAGTCGACTTATCAATACTACCCGAATCAGTTAAAGACAAACAAAAAATAGTAATCAAAAATAAGATTGATTTAACGGGCTCTGAACCGGGGATTAAAAAAAATCAAAAAAACCCAGAAATAGCGATCTCTGCAAAAAAAGGAGATGGAATTGATTTTGTTAGAAAGGCACTTTCAGATTTTGCAGGTCTTAATTCAAATACTGAAGGCGTCTTTCTAGCACGAAAAAGGCATATCATTGCCATTGATGAAACCCTCATATCCATTAATAGTGCAATCAGTCAACTTGATGGAGGGGCTAATGAATTAGTCGCTGAAGATCTTCGTCAGGCGGGAATGCATCTTGGTCAGGTAACCGGTGAGTTTTCATCAGACGATCTCTTAGGGGAAATCTTCTCTTCATTCTGTATTGGTAAATAGAGTACAATTGAATGTTTTCGAGAGAAAAAATAGGAAATACACTGCCTCAGTAATTCTCTCTATATTGTTGATTTAAAACACTATTTTATAGACAGCTACTTTATTAATTTTAGCAATCAAAAGTTTATTTAATAAAAAAGAGCAATATAGCTTGACGCAACAATTTGAGCATGTATAATTTCCCGCTTTCACCGCGCAAACTGATCTTTTTTTGAGTGGTAGTTCTTTAACAATTTATCAAGCAACTTGTGTGGGCACTCGTGCAAGAAATTGTGCAGTGCACATAAAAAACAAAAGCAGATAAGCTTTTAAAAAAATTGAACTATTGGTTATAAATGCCATGTGTTCTAAAAGTCAAAGATTAAACTGAAGAGTTTGATCCTGGCTCAGATTGAACGCTGGCGGTATGCTTAACACATGCAAGTCGAACGGAAACGATACTAGCTTGCTAGTAGGCGTCGAGTGGCGGACGGGTGAGTAACGCGTAGGAATCTGCCTGATAGTGGGGGATAGCCCGAAGAAATTCGGATTAATACCGCATAATCTATTCGTAGTAAAGTGGGGGACTTTCGAGCCTCACGCTATCAGATGAGCCTGCGTAAGATTAGCTTGTTGGTAGGGTAAAAGCCTACCAAGGCGACGATCTTTAGCTGGTCTGAGAGGATGATCAGCCACATCGGGACTGAGACACGGCCCGAACTCCTACGGGAGGCAGCAGTGGGGAATATTGGACAATGGGGGCAACCCTGATCCAGCAATACCGCGTGTGTGAAGAAGGCCTGAGGGTTGTAAAGCACTTTCAATTGTGAAGAAAAGTTAGCGGTTAATAACCGTTAGCCTTGACGTTAACTTTAGAAGAAGCACCGGCTAACTCCGTGCCAGCAGCCGCGGTAATACGGAGGGTGCAAGCGTTAATCGGAATTACTGGGCGTAAAGCGTGCGTAGGCGGTTTATTAAGTCAGATGTGAAAGCCCCGGGCTTAACCTGGGAACTGCATTTGAAACTGGTCAACTAGAGTATGGTAGAGGAAAGTGGAATTTCTGGTGTAGCGGTGAAATGCGTAGATATCAGAAGGAACATCAATGGCGAAGGCAGCTTTCTGGACCAATACTGACGCTGAGGTACGAAAGCGTGGGTAGCAAACAGGATTAGATACCCTGGTAGTCCACGCCGTAAACGATGATAACTAGCCGTTGGGGGGATTTACCCTTTAGTGGCGAAGCTAACGCGTTAAGTTATCCGCCTGGGGAGTACGGCCGCAAGGTTAAAACTCAAAGGAATTGACGGGGACCCGCACAAGCGGTGGAGCATGTGGTTTAATTCGATGCAACGCGAAGAACCTTACCTGGTCTTGACATACACGG
>Ga0233430_1001032_pt1 | contig 43026 bp, 70 predicted proteins | sample SI_118_April2016_2_FD_179883 | JGI IMG/M metagenome (GOLD analysis project Ga0233430, IMG submission 179883) | Seawater microbial communities from Saanich Inlet, British Columbia, Canada - SI_118_April2016_150_MG | ecosystem: Environmental > Aquatic > Marine > Inlet | place: Canada: British... | reverse complement strand
CCACAGATAGTGGCATCAGTTAATCCACTTAAAATATTACTTTCAAAGTCCATGTAAGATCCTGATCCTGACAACTCTATTGAATTACCTATCTTACCTGTTTGTTCTCTTGTATCTCCACCAATAGTATCTAATGCTGAAGATGTAGCACAGTTAGTTGCCCCTGAGAGTAATGAACAATCATTTTCTTCATTACCACTTGCAGATTCCATATCATAGTATGCTAATAGATTAGTCATAGGTAATCCCGACAAGTCAGCCCCACCTTGTAAGGTGTCCATGTGCATTAACGTTGATGAAGAAGTTGTAGGTACAGCCCCCACATCTGCTTCTGCTGTGGCGTTGCTGTTATGGAGTGGTTGGAATAATTCTTTGGTATCTCCGACATAGACCAAACTGTCAGTAATTGCTGGTTGGGTTGCATTGTCGTAATTAGTATTAAAAGTCCAATCATAATCTAAATTAATTCCTGACGTTACTCCGTCATTGGTTGGGGCTAGTGGAACTATTGGGGTTACATAAGTTACTTGTAATACAGCATCATTATTTCTGAACGTGGTTTTATCTTGAGTACCATCCCTTGTAGCAGTTTCATAAAATGCCCCTACATGAAAAGTACCTTGAGCATCAGCCACAGTTTGTAACGCAGTTAAACCTCCTGAACTAAATGATGGAGTTGTTACACCATTTGCAATAGATGAAAATCCTGTATCACTAGACACCAATAATGTACCTTGCTTACCTGACACAACAATATCATCATAAGTATTAATATCTCCTGACGGAACTGTACCCTCATTGATTTGTAACCATTCCCCATTTCCAATAGTACCTTGAATAGCTGTTACATCATATTCTATAGTTGCATCAGTAATAACTTGACCTGTTGGGAAACTCGCCAAACTAAAAGAAAAATATGGGGCTTGACAATTATCACTTGCTGTTGTCGGTTTTTGTATTACAACTGTACCAGCAGAGTCAGAACTCCATGCTTGTAAATCACTATCACAATCATTGGTACTTGCTGTAGTTACTATCCTACCACTTGAAGCAGTAATATCAGTAAAAGTAGGATCGTACTTCATCTTTTGATTTGAGGATTTGATTATTCCATCAGTAAAATCTTGTTGTATAATTAAAGTGGGGTTTCCATGTTTATCATTTGCGTGTTTGACCTTGACTTCTTGTAAGTGAGACTTTGCTTTGTTAGAATCAATCTTTAATTCTTTTCCGTCATTACCTTTGAGAATAATTAATGGATTCTCTATTGTATTTCCAACTTGGGTAAATTCAGTTTGGACAGTCTCTCCATCCTTGTTTTCTTTCTTGACCTGACCATTGTTAGTTTTAGAATAAACCTCATCATCTAAGGAAGTCTCTACTACATTAGCAGATAGTGAAGTTAGTTTTTCTCTGACTTTGAGGTATTGGGTTGAGACAGTATTATGAATCTCAGGGAATGTCTCTACTTCTACTTGGCTATCTTGGTATATTGTAATTGGTACTTTTAATATAACATCTCCAATGGTCTTAGTAATTGTATAAGTATCGTCTATTCCATTTGATGTTCTGACTACATTACAAGTTGATGATTCTACATACGCTGGAATTAAAACATCTCCGATACTTGTACCGTTACTTGGAATATCTACGGTACTTAATACTGCTGGGATTATTCTTGCTGGAATGTTATAGTAAGTATTACCGTCCTCTGAGTATTGAGGAATGTATTGTGTACTTACTATTGGACTACCTTGACTATCTAAGTAATTCAAATCACAATTACTTTTTTCTATTTCAAAGTTAGTCCTTGCATGAATATTCCATGAATCAGAATCTTGAGTCATGTAAGATGTAACCAAGTTACCTTGAGGATTTTCTATCAGTTCAGGTAAGCCAAGTATATGTTTGGCTTGGTAAGTAAAAGCATCATTCCCATAGTAATCTATTCTGTAATCTGATCCTCTTTCTGATCCTACCAAGTCAGTTGATTCTGCATAGGCTGTCATAATTATCGGAGTGGAGGCTATTGGATTGAAAGCGTAAGGATTTCCTAATGCTGTTACTAACAATATGAATGAGAAAACTATGACACCCTTGAGTTTCATTATGATAACCTCGGAATAGGATTTAGTCTATGTAACTCATTATGATGAATAGTACAAAGTGGGATTCCATTATTTACATTAAGCATTAGTTTTGGGTACAGTTGTTTGAATAAAAGATGATGAGTTACATCTGCTTTCTCTCCACAGAAGCATAGTGGATTATTCTTTCTGATAGTTTGACTCCAGTTTTTTAATGCCATACCTACTTTAAAATGAGTCATGTTTAGGGTCAGTCCTAGTTTCTTTAAATGGTTAATACTATTCTTTAATGCCTTGTCAGGATTTTCTTTAGAATATTTAGCATGACGTATCTTTTCTTTTTCAATATTGTTATTTCTATATTCTAATTGTTTTAGATGATCTCTTTCTCGATTATCTATTCTATATTGTTTTATCTTTTCTTTATTATTTTCACGATATTCTTTTTTCTTCTTTAAAATTAACTCTCTATTTTTCTGATGATATTCCTTTTTCTGTTGCAGCATTTTCTCTCTATTCTGATTTTTCCATTCACGATTTTTTTGAATCTGTGTCTCTCTATTTTCATAATACCATTTTAATCCATTACTTCTTTCTTCTTTTTTTATCATTTTATCATAACCTCTTAATCTCTACCACGGGCTGAAGCAGTCATTAGAACTTTGATTACAATTACAACAATACCTAATGATGGAACTAAAGGAACTAGATACTGGACCGTTTCTTTATTCTGATTATACAAAGCTAACCACTCTGAATCTAATGTTATGGCATTATTATCTACTATCTGAAAGAATGATCCAAAGATCATAGGCATTAAGATAAATGCTGTACCAAAAGTAATCGCAAATAGAATTATAGAAAGACCAAGATATACCAGGCTACTCATATTGAATCTGTACAGAATTGGTATTTATGTTTTTGATAGTATTTGGCTCAAGGTTTGATTGGAATTATTACATCCTAACCCATCATAGCCATAATGACTTCTAGTTCTGCTTTGAAACGGAACTAATATTGTTTAGAGTCCTAGGTTTTTAAGTATTTGAAAAAAGGAGAAATTAAGTTAGTTTGTTTTACCTAATGGTAATTCCTTGACTAACTTAACATTCTTACAACTGTCAAAACTACAACTGCTGCTAAGACTATCAAAGTGATAATCAAGAGGTTATAACCAGCTTGAGACTGGGTGTTGTTGGTTTCACATTGTAAGGACCATCCTGTTTGAGTTGCTCCAGCTGTGGCATTGTAGCCAGTAATTGTAGAACAATCTGTAGCTGCTCCTCCGAGGATTAGTGTTCCGATTCCGAGCATGATAGCGACTGCGATAAAAGCCCCTACATAACCCATGAGACTGTTGTCCATGATTAACTAAAACGACTTGATTTTCCTATATAACTTTTGAACATAGATGCTTGATGTTAAAACTTTAACTACTCTATTTTTAGAAATCCTAATTTGAAAAGGGGATATTCCCCTTTGACCTTATGCCTAAACATAAGAAGATCGTTTATGGTCGAGTTAAACGATAACTGATTCACTAAGGGGTTTCTATTAAGTGATTCAATGGAGTTGAGAATCTATTATTATCCTGACATTCCTGGAGATATCCATGTAGTTTGTTATGTTGGTTGTCAGTCATTTCATTATGCTTTGGATATCTGTCAGGTACATCATCTCCTAAAGCATAATCAGTTAGGGTCTCACAACTCCAGTTATCAAAGTATTCTAATTGGGACTGTTGATAATAAACTGCTGCAAAGATTAAGATAACAAGTGTAGGGACTGTAATAATTCCAGAGTACCTCCACTTATACCATCTTGTAATTGGAGATACCATAAGAAATCTTTGAGGTTTTGAATATAACGATTATGATAAAGAGGTTACTGGACTGCTCTTTCAAGCCACTCTTTCAAGCGTATCCATTTCCAGTAACCCCCACTATGAAAGAGGCGAAACCTATTGGGAATAAAGCCCAATAGTAAAACCTCATCTAATATTCTTTGGTTTGCTTGATAAGTATTGTCATAACTGCTCCAGCTCCTATTACTGCTGCTACAATAATACCAAAGGATATGAACTCATCAGGATAAGCCCATGCTGAAAATGGTAGCCAAACAATACCAATAGCAATAGGATAAATTCCTGTTTGGTATTTGAGATAAGTTGCTACAATTAGAACGGTAACTAGAATGAATGGGAATAGTCCTCCAGTAACCCAATCAAAAGAAAGGGTTACAGCATCTAAATAATCCCCAGAGAAATTACAGTTTTGTAACATCTGTAATCCAGTCGTTGAAGCGTTGCCTGTGATGTAGTTAGAGCCAGTATAGTTTAGAAAGCATGGTACGGATTCTGTTACGTTGAGTGTGGACTGGGCGTGGGCTGGGGTAAAAGATGATATCCCTCCTACCAATAATATCGTCATAATAAGGAGTATGGGATAATTCATCAATCTCTGTACAGAATTACAGTACTAAAGGTTTTAGGAATAGTCCTTCCTATTTAATATCATTCTTGCTTCACGATAGAATCCATAGAATATCGAAGCCATAACCAATGCTATCAAACTTGTTAGCATTACTACCATGAGTAAAATATGACTGTAGGAAATTGACTTGCCACTTTTATTCTTTACAATTTGATCTCCTATCTCTGGATCAATTTCACTCCATTCATAAAACATTCCTATTGGAGATAATGTCATTATTACTATAGTAGATAAACAAAGATATTTCATAAACAAAGATCCTTTTCTACTGACTGTATTTCTAACAAAGATACAGCAAGGACAGTTATTACAAAGTCCTTTCTTGTGTTCTGATTTCAAGTGAGAACATTTACAGATTCTATCTTTCATTTTTTCTCCTTTGTAATCAATTTTCCTCTCCAATATATTATAGGATCTACTATAACTATTTTATCCCCCATCCAATTACCAAACCTAAACATCATCATCATAATCCATAATAATATTATAGTAGGGATTATTGCAGCCCCACCTAAAGTGAAAATAATATATAAAATTATATTAGAATATGCAAATCCCTCATTCAAAGCAGCATCTCTAAACTCTACAATTAAATCTTGATCAGCAAAGAATGGTAGTCCAACTGAAAACATATCCACCATAGGTAAGAATAGTAAATACATTACTGATATAGTTAAAGTGAAAGGTAATACTATCTGAAATATTACTTTAAGAGATAATCCTATCCATTCTTTTCTATGATAGTTTGGGACAGTTAAGGACATGAATCTACCATTCCTTTCATATTGGTACTGAGATTATTATAATCTATTGTACCGTCATTGATAGCAGCACTCAAACTATCACAGCCTGGATAATTAGCCATAATACTAGCATCAGTATAATCAGTTCCTCCTGTGCTAGAACGCTGGATAGCTCCTGGGGCTGGGAGTCCTTTGAATCCCTCTTGTATTGTACTTAGGTTATCAGTAAATTTGTACACTTCGTCTAATGCTCCACTTTCAGATAATCCATAAACTCCTGCAATACCAATACCAACTATTAGACCCACAATAAGATAGGTCATAATATTACTTGGAGGTTTGACAGGAACGTTAGTAATATTTCTTAGAGTTCCATCTAGCCTTTGATATCTTGAAACTACTTCTCCTTGGAATGAGGCTTTGGTAGCTATGAGATCATCAGTAATAAAATCAGTAATTGGTCTAAGAGGAGTTACAATATGATCTACATCTAATGATTTCAGATATGCTTTAATCTCTTTGACTTGATCAGGAAACTCTCCCTCCTCTCCCTCAAAGATTTTGACTAGATCATTTATGTTATGAACATTATGAATTATCTCTAACTCTTGTTCAGTCTCTACTCCATTCTTATCTTTTACAGTAATAGTTTTCTTTGTAAGACTATCAAGATATTCCTGGGCTAGTTCCAAAGTCTCAAAGTCTTCTTTGCCTACGGACCATAAACCAAAGTTTTCTTTTTCTCTCCTAGCAAGTATTGTTAGAATATGATGGAGTCTTCTATCCATCTTTCCTAACCCATTAGCCTTTAGCATTTTTTCCAATGCTACAGTAGTTGGTTTTAGTGAGGAATAATGTGAAGTGTCATACTGAATCATCTGGAAAGATTTACCTAATCCTGACTTACTTCTATGGGTCAGTTTCCTAGCCCCTTGTAAATCAAAAGCAAAGAACTTTCCATCTATTTCAGCCAAGAAATAATTACCAATAGTATGTTTGATAGGTACAAAATAAACTCGGTCCTCAGCATCAGTAATCTGGGCTGTCATAAACTTTGGAGTTAATACTTTGCCTTTTAGAATACCCATTATGCTTTACCTTTCCCTAATTTTTCCATAGCCTTTTTGAGATAATTAGTACCTACAATCTTTTCAATTTCTTCATTACCTTTTACTCTTGCAAGAACATCTGTATTTTCTCCCACGAATACATTTTGTATCTCGATAAACTCTGCTTGAAAATCTAAAATTTCTCTACCCAACTCTTGCATTTTACTATCATCATAATCCAAACCTATAGTTAAACAAGCAGCCTCTAACATCTCAATCCTTTTCTCTATTGGCTCATCAGCGAATGGAGAGTTTCCATGTACAATATATTTAATTAAACAGATTCTCTTTTCTTTATCAGTAAGCAATAATGTAAATTTGGGTTTTAGTTTATAACGATTAGTGAGTAATAGGGAAAACACGAAAACCCTATCACTCTCATACGGTACAGTAGTACCTAGACAATATGGTTTTAAAAAATGGTTAAAAAGGTTTTAGAAATATGTAACCATAAACTGTAGCTTTAATACAAATCAAAACACTTCCCCAAACCATAACTTTCTCCCACAGTTCCAATGGTTGATTACTACCAAGAAAGCCTCGTTTGATTTTAGATATTATCATCCTTTAACTGGCTTACCTTTTTTATTATACTTTTGATATCTACCTGATAGATGAGATTGAGTTTTGTAAGATCCATCTCCATATTGATAAACTACCTTTTCATTATTAGATGTAAAAGATGAGGTTTCTTTTCTAGGCTTTCGTTTATGCTTGACTAATTTTTTATAAGCCATTATGGTTTCCTCAATGATTTTAATTTGTCAGGTCTAGGATCAAAATGTAAAGGGGTTTTACCTTGAGTAATATAAGATCCATATTTCTTATTCATAATTATCTGTCCAGTAAATATTTCTTATTCATTAAACACCAGGTACACTCTGAAGTTAAATCAATATTATGTTTGCAGTATTCCATCAGTTAAAATGTCCGTTATCTACAGCAGCAAAAACTGATTTCTTTTTACCTTTCCTCTTAGGATTAGCAGCCCCATAACCAATTCCTTTAGGCATTAAGTTCTACCAGCCTTTGAGGTTATTCCTCTATTTGCTTTCTTAGTTCTATTGACCCTAAGATGTTTTCTCTGTTCTCCTGTTGCGACTAGAACATCATCAGTATTTGTCATAGATTATGTAAAAAGATTGGATAAATAAAGTTTTAAAAAAAATAGTGCCTGACAGTTATTTGAATTTGCTGCCTGACTTTGGTTGGAGTTTTTTCTTTTTAAACTCGTTAATCTTTTCTTCAGAAAATCCCATGCTTTTTCTTCTTGCTTTTCTTTTTTAAAGTTTTAGAACTGTACGCATTAGCAAATCCTCCTATCAAACCAATCATTAGAACTTTACCTTTTTCTTCTTCTTCTTTGTTAATGACTTTGACACAGTATGAATAGTATTGATAGATATTAAAGTACCTACTAAAGCGATAACCATTAGGACTCTACTCCGTTACAATGACACTCATAACAGTCAGCGTGTTCTATATGATCTGTACAATCACAAAAATCCATTAAATGAAACTCCCAAACTGAAAATTATAATAATATCCAACTGTCATAATCTGGATAACCGTTGCTCCTATTGTAGATGATGCAAAAAGTGTAGGTACATGAATTAGATAATTTGATATTTGTTTAAGATTCAAAATAATATCCTCTTTTTCTTTTTCTTCTTTGCAGTATCAACTACATAATTCTCAGTAAATCCTCTGGGTTTCCAGGCTGGAATTTTCAATACCTTTCTCCTAAAACTATACTATTTATTATTTTGACTTTGCTCTTTTAACTTCATCTCTTTAAATTCTGTGAATGTCCCACAGAAAGAACTCTGCCTATATTCAATTCCCAGTTTCTTATCTGCCTGATATCTTGAAATCCTTATAACAATCTTGATCTTTTTCAAGTAATCGTTTTAAAGTACAGTTCTTTATGAGGATTATGATAGGTAATGATGGAGGCACATCTGATCATAATGATACAGTAGATATAGTATTTCAATCAGTCCAGAAAACTATCACAAATAAGGATGATGAGGGGAAAATTATTACCTCTCAAGTCATGGATGATTTGGCTTTATGGTGTAAGACTCTAACAGTATCTAGTAATAAATTCGCCCAGTTAATCTTTGAGGCTATGGAATATGTTAGGAGTGGAATGAGTGCTAAGAACAATATGTGTTCAGAACGTGCTGCAATATGGGAGCAAGAAACCATAGAGATTTTTGAGAGTATAAAGAAAGCTTGTGATGCCAAATCCTCAGAATCAATAAGAGACCATGATAATTCTCAAAGTACAATGATTGATAAGATTAATAGAAATTCTGTAGAAAAGATATTCACTATGAAAGAGAATAGTAAAAAGAGTTTATGGAGTTCTATAATGGGAAAAGAAAAGGACAAGTACACAGATGAAGATTAATTGGGGATTTTTTAAAGCAGATGAATTTCTCAAACAGATATACCGAGGATTAAAAAATCCCCTCCTCTACCCAATCTTAGGGTCAGCAATCGCTTCATGGGGAGGGGGGATGTTATTTGTTGGATTTATGATAGGAGATACTAATCCTATCAATACAGTTAATGCTTTTGGACTAATACTTGCAGGACTTGGTTTAGCAATAACTATCAAGTCTCTTTCAGTATTAAAAAAATATGTAAGTGTTGTAGAAGAATGAGTATTCAAATAACAAAACAGATTCGTAAAAGACCAGGTTTTTCTTGGTTGGAATTTCTAAAAGAGGAATGGAATAATTGAGTGTTAAAGATAACTGGGATAAAGAAGACCCTCCTAAAGATTCATGGATTAATCAGAAATTATTAATGTCTAGAAAAAGATTCTTAATCACTAATGGGATCTATGGAGTCATTGGATTCCTCAGTTACTATATTTTTCTTACCTGATAGATATTTTCTATAACCTCGAACTCCTAGAATCCCTAAACAAGATCCTCCTAGAATCCACATCAATGCTACAACATCTAAATGAATCTCGTTACACATATTATCTCATAATATCTATGACTATTTTAATATTAATCTAGGCGTGGTTACATATCGGACAGAAATTGATAAAATATAATGTTTGTATTAGGACACAACAACGTCGGAACGTCAGAAAAACACCCCCTTTTAATATGGAAATTCTGACATTCTGACGTTCTGACGTTTTGTAGGATGTAGATTAATTATTTTATTTTTATTTCTGTCCGATTTGAATCACTGTTTTTCAGTAAGATTTATAATCATTTACTTACATACGTTTTGTAATGAGAGTCAATAAAACATATTCATTAAATCTTGAAGTAATACAGGAGTTTGAGAAATCAGTTCCTAAAGATTCAAGATCAAGGGTATTAGATGTTCTAATGATAAAATTTTTGATGGAGGAAATCTAATGACTTTAACAGATAAACAAACCAATGATTTAAAAAAATTATTCTCAACTTGTGGGGAATTTAGATTGAATAGTAGAGGGGAAAATTATGGTAAAAAATTAATTAAAAAGTTTTGGAATGGAGAGAGATTAGATAATTTACAATTAAAAAATGCTATTTTAATGATGCCAGTATTATCTATTTTAGATCAAAAAAATTATAGTTTAGAATTATTTAGAGAATTAAAGAATGAGTTTTTAGAAAGATTTGATCAAGAAGTAATGAATAATCTTAGAAATGATAATGATATGTTTTTACAAAAACAAGGATATGTTGAAATTAATCCAGATTATGATAAGAGTTGGTTTGAGGAAAAGGAATGAGATGGGTATGGACACCAAGGCACATTTAATTAAGATATTTAGAGCCAATGGTTTTACCTGTATTCCTATCCCAAAATATGCTGACTCTGTTAAAGAGCAAAAGGCTGCTGATTATAGAATAAAGAATAGAGTAGATCAGCCAATATTAGAATCAGAAAACTATGCAGTTATTCCTACCAAAGATAAAGGAACTATTTGGTTAGACTTTGATCATAAAGAACTGTTCAGAGATTTTGCTGAGAAGAATATTGAGAATGGTTACATGGTTATTGAGACTCCTAATGGATGGCATATCCCAGTCAAAGGACTTGCAGGAATTATTAAGAAAGTTATGTTATATCAGAAATTATCAAAGCATGAAAAACAAATTGTAGATATTCAAGGACCGTTACATTATGTGGTTGGTTGTGGGTCAGATGTATTTGATGTAAAACAAAACAAAAGATGTTATTATGAGAACAGAGGGAGTGAGAAAATCTGGGATGCTAAAGGAATGTTCTTTGATGATTTGGTAGATCATATCTGTAGGAAATTAGATTTAGAATTAACAAGTAGTAAGGAAAGTCGAAAACCTAACTATGAGATGAGACAGAGATTCAAGAATGGGCTTCCTCCAACTGACGGTACAAGTAATGATTATTTTCTAAACGCTGCTGTTCAATGTCATTCTAAAGAATGGGACTTGACAAAAGATGAGGCGATAATTAAGATAAAAGAAATCTATGACAAGTGGGAAAACAAAACAAGAGGCTGGGATAATATTCTTGATAAAATTGATAATGCCTATGCTGGAAAGCAACTGGATTCAAAAGGAGGCAGAAATAAGAAAGAAGATTCTGATGAGTTAGACTCTGATATATTAGCAGAAAATATCCTAACTGAAAGAAGAATATTCTCTGATGAAGACACTAAAGTTATCTTGGAGAATGTAGATGGATATCTAGTAAATATCACAAACAAACTACAAAAACAAATAGGTACTGAATACAAAACTCTAACTGAAAGAATATTTAATGATATCAAATTCAAGTTAGTTTCTAGGGCTGACGATATTCCTGCAACTAATGATGATTTGAAAGTCTTTGATAATGGTATATGGAATGAGAAATCTAAACTGTTACTATCAAAAGAGACTGATGAAATAGCCTCTATGGGATTCAAAGGTTACAAATATCTTGAGAGGATTCCTGAGAATTTACCACACAAGTTTATGAAAGTTCTCTTTGAGAATGTCGCAGAGTCAGAACACCCAAGAATTAGGGCAGCATTAAAATCAGCATTGACCCCAAGATTAGATTCACGAATGACTGTCATTCATGGAAGAAGTAGAGTAGGTAAATCTGCTGGAATGACTATACTGTATTCAGTATTGAATCGTAATTCAGAATATGCTATGACTGTAGAGTTATCACAATTAGATGATCATTTTATCAAGGCTAAGATTATTGGTAAGACTTTGATTATCTTATCAGAACTTCCAAAAACCATTAGAGATTTTGCTGGGTTAAAATCTATGACAGGAGAAACTCAGAAAACTGAGAGAGGATTCCATAAAGATGCTGAGACTTTTACAAACATGATAAAGATTATTGCCACAACAAATAACCTAGTTAAGATTCCTGAAGAAGAAAAGAACGCTTTTTATTCTGCTAGACTTTCATTGGTCCATAATACAAGAATAGAGCCTTATGAACATACAGAGGATTTTGAGAAAGATATTGTAGAGGAGGAGGGGGAAAAAATAATCTCATGGATAATTAACATGACTGAAGAAGAATGTCAGTATGAAGATCGTCATACTGTGGCTAGTGAATGGGAGGGACTTGCAGCCCCAGAATTAGATTATATGTTAAAGTATTGGGAATATGGAGCTGCTGCTGAGCCAATTCCTATTATGAAGATCAAGAAAGACTTTGAATCTAAATACAATATCATTATTCCATCTATCAAACTATTCATAAAGAACTTGGAGGAATTAGGATATTATATTTCAAAGAACGCTGTACACGATATAGTTCCTATCATTCAAAAACAAGTACCTCAATCTCAAAGAAAATTCCAGAGTGATGATGATTAATTTTCCAAATAAGAAATACAATATCATCTATGCAGATCCAGCTTGGACCTATGGAGATAAATTAAAACATCATGGAGGCTCTGCTGAATCTCATTATGATACTATGAGTTTTGAGGATATTTGTAATCTTCCAGTAAAAGATATTTCAGCAGATAATTGCTTTTTATTTATGTGGGGAACTCATCCTCTACTTCCTGAAGCATTAGAAGTTATCAAAGCCTGGGGATTTGAGTATAAGACTAATGGATTTGTATGGGTCAAAACATATTCAAACGGTAAGAAAGTTTTAGGAATGGGAAATTATACAAGAGGTAATACTGAATTTTGTTTAATGGGAGTGAAAGGAAAACCAAAGAGAATAGATAATAATGTTTCACAATATGTAGAGTCTCAGATAAAAGCCCATTCAAAAAAACCTGATGAAGTCAGAAAGAGAATAGTAAAACTCTGTGGAGATTTACCACGAATAGAATTATTTGCAAGAACTAAAGTTCATGGCTGGGATGTTTGGGGGAACGATGAGAAACTCCAGTCAAGTCCATTAGAAGATTTTATGAGTTAAAATCTATTCTTATCTCTACTTTTCAAATTGAAATACTTGTATCTGAAATAGTCTTCAACATGACGATTTAGTTTCATTCTTTCTCCTTTTATAATCTCTTTGATATTTTAGATACTTTGATGATTTTCTCCATATATCTGAATATGCTAAACTACATCTAGTACAGCAAGTTAATTTCTTTCTAGTTGTCTTACATCTAAAAGTATTAGGACATACTTTGCATTTTCTAATTTCTGTTTGTCTCATTTTCTCTCCCATTTCTTTTTCAAGTCTTTAAGAGATACTTTATCTGGATCTGCTTTTGGATGCTTTCTTTTCCATTGTTCATCTTTATCATAGCAATCTGTACAGATGCCTCTTGGAGTAAATTTAAAACATTGTCTTAGACATTTTTGACAGATTCTCAAGTCTTATCCTCATCTATTATTTTTTGAAACCTATTTCTCCAATTCATAAAAGCATTAGATATGTCAGGTAAATAATCTTCTTTCTTAAGATATGCTATTCTGTACAGGTGTAATTGATATTCTAATTCTTCAATCTTTGTCTCAGTTGTTACTTTAATTCTATATTCTTCAGGCAATAGACCATTCAAACTGATTAGCAGTAATAGTTTATCAGGCGACAATTATCTGTCTCCTGATTGGATTTAGTCTATGAACTTCATCATGATGTTCCTTACAGAGTGGAATACCATTATTGATATTCAATGATAGTTTAGGATGGGTTGCTTTAGGAAAGATATGATGAGAGTTTAATCCAACATCTGACCCACAAATAGAGCAATATTCTCCTACCAATTTTCTAACTGTTTTTGACCATGAATTAATAGCCCATTGATATTGATAAGCTGGGAGTTTAAATTCTAATCCATATTTAGTTAGATGTTTTATTCCACTTTTTAATCCTACTTCTGGGTGGGCTTTATGCCATTTACCTGATTCAATATTTCTATTTTCTTTTAAACATTTTTTTGAACAACATTTTGAATTACTTTGTTTAGTTTCAAAAATAATTTTACAAATTTTACAAGTTATTTTAATAAATGGTCTTCTCTTTGATTCATAATTTAATCTATTTTTTTCACTACATTCAGGAGAACAAGTAATTTGATTTCCTCGTAATGATTTATACTCTTTAATACAAATTATACAATTTTTAATTATAGGATCAGGTTTAATTTTTTGCCAAAAATTTTTTCTATTAATTTTTACTGATATAATATTTTTATTAATCCATTTCTTACATGATAATCTTTCATTTTTTATACTACATTCTTTTGAACAAGTTATAGGATTACCTTTACCCATTCTTTCATATTTATTATTACATATAACACATATTTTAGTTTGACTAGGTAATTTTCTTGATTTTCTAGTTAAACTAATCCATTTCAATTTACATTCTTTTTTAGTACAAAGTTTATCTTTTTTACGATTAGATTTAAATTTTTCATTACATACCACACAATTTTTATTCATCATTTCTTTTGGTACAAAATAATTATCTTTTCTTTTTGCAGCACATTCAGGAGAACAAGATAATTTATTAATTCTTTTTGTTATAAATTTTATATTACAAATTATACAGTATTTTATCATGTCTCATCTTTCTCCTTTAATGGATTAACATATTCAGGCTGCTTATCAGGATTGATGTGTGTACGGGTTTCTTCTAATCCAAACGCCTTTAGCAGAGTTGGTAAATTAATTAATCTATTATCCATGTATTTCTGAATAAACTTTATTCCCTGACTTGTTTTTCTAAGATTCACATCTACTCCATTTTGCATAGCCACTTGTCTTAAAACTGATTTTGCTGTAGCCTTGTTACCAAACTTTGAGATAAACTGATCTATGATATTTTGAGTTTCCGTTTCCCTATTATCTCCCTCTGACTCATCCATCATATCACAAGTTGAACAGATAGGGTCTATCCATGTTCTAAGAGGAGAAACCACGATCCGAGCCGAGATGCCATTATAGTATAGGTATGGTAAAAATGGATGCCTGGCATGGTATTTGTGATATAGTTTTCCTTTAGTCCCCATTGGGTAATGAAAGTAGGCTTGACCAGCTTTGCCTAGTTTTACCTGGACCTGTAACTTTCTGAGTAGATTTAACTTGTTTGTGTTATGTTTTCCCAAAGTGTCAATAATAGAGTCTTTTTCGTTATCATCAACTGAACTGTAGAAAGTCATATCATTTTGTCTCAAAAATGGAGGAATAGCTTTTGAATACTGGAATGACTTGAAAATCACTATTCTAACATCTCCTCCTTTAAGGTGTCTAATCTCAGCTAGTATAGCTTGGATATTGTCAATTTGCTTATTTGTCATTGATGCTTTCAAAAATGCGATATCATCAAATATTATAATATGATTCATTGGCTTTAATTCAGCAACAGTTTTCTCAAGTTCTCCTAATTCTTCTCTCCCTAGATGTAGTACAGCGTAAGGCTCAGCTGCCATCTGATGTATAAGATGCGAAACGGTTTTACAGAGTTCTGTTTTCCCTGTGCTTTGTTTTCCTATAACGTTAATTGAAATTAAATCTTGGTTTGCACTCATATTCATTATTTCGTTAGCTACTGCTCGTATGCTGTGATTCTTGACCATTCGCACATCTTTCCATTTAATAATTGATGGCTTCTTTTGTTTGACCTTTATCCTTTCATCTGACTTTAGATATTCTATTGGTAGTTCACTCATCTAATCCCCTCCTTTCTCATCATAACCATTATTCTGATCTTCCATGTCATGCCCGTTTATTTTGATATACTCTAATCTGTACAAAGCCAGTTGATGTTCCAATTCTAAACTATACTGTTTTACCCAGGCTCTCATTAATCTAGGGTAAGATCCTCTCCTTCTCATTAGACCCGTCAATGGTCGTACTGGCTCTGAATATATGCAGCCTCGATAGTGTGGCTCTGGATACTTCATCATCTTCTTTTGTACATCTGTTACAGAGTCTATATTGTTACATTTAGGACAAATCCACATCTCCCTTTCACTCTTACCTGACAATAAAGATACAACTTCTGTACAGCGTTCTTTGAATATGTGTATGTCTTTCCTCTTTGATGTTGTGGCTACTGCAAGTATCTTCTCGTGTTGGTCCTCCTCCCCCTCATTATAGATATGCTTGATATCTGTAGTACAGTTAGTACAAGCCCAAACGACATAGCCATCCTGTTTATCATTCCAATTTTCTGTAGAGATGGGTAATCGATAATCCATATCTAAAGCCCCGTTCATGTTGTGTAATCCTAACGCTGCTAATTGCCAGTCATTCATAGAAATTCCTCTCAAATATTCCATTCGCCATCTCACAAAGTTTCCAGAGATATCTGGGAGATATCCAACTTTAGTCAAGTAGATAAATCCTGTACAGGTTTAAACGAACTGTAAAAAGGGCATAATAGGAATATCAAACTCACAGATATCATTAATATTATAATAATATAAGGATTAAAGTTAAGATTGAGTTATGATATTTCTTATTTTTTCTAGTCGATAAAGGACCAAAATTTCACGACTAGATTTGGCTATTACATAGTATCCATAAAGTCTTTAATAGACATAAGGAGAATTTTAAAAAATTAATCTATGGATCTATCAGGATATACCCTGGTTAATTGATAAGATATCCCTGGTTAATTGATAGATATCATAAGGAAGAATAATTAAAAAAAAGTAAAGTCGGTAAAATCACAAAATTTGAATTATTACATACTCTGGAGTTTCTCATCGTTCCCCCAAACATCCCAGCCATGAACTTTAGTTCTTGCAAATAATTCTATTCGTGGTAAATCTCCACAGAGTATGTAATTAATTACTTATCAAGATACATAAGGATAAATAGATGTATTACTAAATTCTAACATGAATAAAACACTAACACAAAAAACACAAAAAGCAGAAATCCACCCATTTTTAAAAACGGAAGGATCAATGCTACCAAAAATCAGAAGTTTATCAAATCCGTTAGAATTGGAATATGTGAGATTTTCTCCATTCCATGACACATTGGGAGGGGTTTTAAATTGACTCATCCAATGATTGAAGAATCCTTTTCTAATCTAGATTTGGATGAAGTAACAGAACTTCTAACAGCATTAAAAGAAGAAAACACCACCAAAATTTTTAAAGATTATTGGTATGATGAGGATGTTAAACCTGTTATGAATAATAATTCAGGCTATACATTTTTGACCAATAGTGAATATCAGGCAGCTATGATCAATGATGGAAAATTAGATATTTTTCAGAATTGCTCTGAATGCGGGACAGAAGGTTTTGCTGATGAATTTGACAAAACAGATGAATGTCCAGGATGTAAAGAAATAGCATCTTTAGTGGAGGACCAAAACTAATGTCATTTTTTGCAGCATTAAAAAAAGAGGCTGAATTTGGGAGATCAAACGCCCAGGGTTTAAACTACAAATTAAAAGTGATTTGTACATTAAACAAAGCTGGAGGAATAGAGACAAAAGAAAAATTATGTATTGCTTTGAGCAGCATAAATTCAGAAAAACCCCATCCTTATTTCATGTCTCATCCTACAGTTTTTGACGTACTTTCAAAACGTTTAGATTTGATCGTCAAAGATGGGGATTCTTACAAATTCAAGGGTAATTTATCCCAGGACCAAACAAAAGAAATCATGGTAATTTGTCAAAAAAGACTCAGAGGTTTAAAGGAATGATATTTGATTTATCGAATATCTCAACCAATGAGGGCAGAGATCATTTTGGGAGATTAGAGGCTACCAATATTGATCAAGCTTTAGACATGGTAAAAGGGTATTTTTTTAAACCTGAATTTCAATCTGATTTGACAATAGATTGGATAGATGAGGATGAGGTAATAATAGGATCTTTTGAGCCTATGCCTGATGATATCCCAGAAGAAGAAGAAGACTTTTTCGAGGCTGAATATACAGGCATTGAAATCGTAAAATCAGATGATCAAGAGACAAGGGATTTTAAAACCGTATTTGGAGAAAATAATTTTTATACTCTCCAAGATGGTAAAGTCAAAAAACCAATGGACCAATATACTATGATCCAAAATATGCAAAAATTAGAGGCTGCATTAAAATGACTTTTAATTTAGATAATTTTCAGGCTTCATTAGATGCTATGAGTAAAAAAGAAGAATCTGAATTTTTAAAGGCTGATCAATTTCAACCTTTAGTTATTTTGGAGGCTGTTTTAAAATGAGTGATCTCTCAGAAATAAAGAAAAATCTTGATATTAATGATCAAGACTCTTTTGAGACTTGAACATCTCTAAGTAAATCGTTTAATCTCTGGACCAAATTAAGCATATTAGATTCATAAATTGAATCTAAAAATAATTGTGCTTTATCAAAAATTAATTCAAACCCTAATAGAATGGAATGGCAAAATAAAAATGAAGAAAGGGAACGATTAACGTTAAGGTGGAATCCTGTAATTAGAATCTGCTGCAAATCCTTTCCCAAAGTCCTGAGCTTTGGCTGCCGTGTCAGGTGCTACTTCGACTCTGTATTTTTCACGATTTTTGTTTTTGGTCCATTTTTAAGATAATTTTAATCTGATTTTTGTTATAATCATTCAATACTTGCAGTAGATTCTATTTACCTGGATCATTCCTGTACAGCCTTAACTCTACCTGTACAGAACTGTATTTTTAAATTCAAATTTTTACATACTATCACATTAATTATCTATAAAGATACATAAGTATAATACTAACTACTTCTTAGAGATACCATGAAAACACAAATCACACAAACACAAACTAAAGTCTCTATGAAAGACTTTATCAAATCAGGATCTTATCTGATTGATGAAGTTAAAAGTAGAGCAGAAAAAAACAGCTCACACTTTTTTGATGCTGATAGCATGAGGTTTTTTTCCAGTAGAATATCAGAGCTAGCATTTCAACAGGGAGGATCTAGTGATGCCTCTTACAAAACAAAAGACATCTATTTTATAACTTCAGAGCAGGACCGTTTTTCAAACGGATCAAGAGGTTATACAGTTAGATGCTGCGATAAAAACGGAGATATTGAAACCATAACAGGTTTTCAAATGTTCAACTCTGTACAGGAAGCCCGTAAAGAAATCAAACAAATCCTGGAGGCTCTATAGAATTGACTGATTGGATGCAAGAAATTAAAAACTTCAATGATGCAGCTGTTAATACTTCTGTAGAGACTTTTGAGGAAATTCAAAAAGAAATCTCAAGAATCCAATTTCATACAAATTTGGACCAAAAAACCAAAAATAAGATGATGGTAGGATTAGAGAAAAAATTGGAGGCTCTACAGAATTGATGACTCCTCAAGAATTAGTGAAAAAAATGTATAGTGAACAGCCAATAGAAATAGTGCAAAAAAGAGCAGCCACTATGTATTTTTTCATGTTACAAAAAGGATATGAAAAAACAAGAGCAGTTAGTGAAATTTTAGAGCATGGAGTCGAATATAACGATCTCATGGCTGGGATTTTGACTAAGGAGATGGATGCCTAATGACCCTAGAGTTAATCTCTATCAAAAGACTAACAGAGTTTGATGAAGATCCAGATATTTCATGGTTACAACAAGACTATGAAGACTGTACAGAAGCAGAGCAGATTTTGTATAAGGACCAGGACAAAAAAAGACTTGATGCTCTGAATAATGATGAATGGAATTTCATTGGGATTCAAGCAAAAGCAGAAATTCATATTAATGGAATTTCTGAAACTATAACAAGTCCTGGACTCTGGGGAATTGAGGATGACTCTGATGAGTCTTACCTTGAGGAAATATATCAAGAGCAAAAAGATGAACTTGCAGAAATGTTAAGAGAGCTTGGATTCTCTGATGCACAACTATTGGAGGCTGTAAATTGAGTACACGATCTCAAGTCTATCTAGCAGATAGTGGAGTATATCTCTATCAACACATGGATGGCTATATGTTGCCTGAAATAGTCCAGGCTGCATTAATCCAAAAAGAGAGATGGGATGATGAAGAATACCTGAACAGAATAATATTCTGTGAGATGGTCCAGGATCATATACATGATTCAACTGGGTACGGCATAGGAACTCAAAGACATGGCGATATTGAATGGTTAGTTACTGTCAATGTTGAACGCCAAACTGTCAAAATAGAGCAAGGCTATGATGAAGATATGAAAGTCCTTTATGAAAATTCTTTTGAGGACTTTATTAAAACCAATGTCTCAGAAGAAAAACTCTTGGAGGTTGTACAAGAATGACCCTAGAATTAGAGACAATAAAAAGAAAAGATATCTATGATGAGAATCCCGATTTATCATGGGTGGATAAAAAAAGACTTGAATCTATGGATATGGGATACTGGCATTTTATCGGTATCTTAGCAGTAGCAGAAATCCGTATTAATGGAATTTCTGAAACTATATCAAGTCCTGGACTCTGGAATATTGAATCTGATAGTGATGAGTCGGACCTTAATGAAATATACCAAGACCAAAAAGATGAACTTGCAGCCATGTTAAGAGAACTTGGATTCTCTGATGCACAACTATTGGAGGTTGTACAGGAATGAGTTACGAAGAATGTAGTAACTGTAACCATAGTACAGAATTTACTACGGAGGATGGAGAGGACTTTCCTATAGACTGTTCAATCTGTATTAAAGAGAAAACAAATTGTGAAGATCATGGTATGTGTACTATTGATCCTGATGTTTGTGTATGTTGTGGGAGCTGTACTTGCTAATGACTTTCAGAAATACACAACAAGCTATAGACTGGCTATGGTTACATGATAAGCCTGATGAATATGATTTAGATTTTGAATCTAATATCTATCGTCTAACTTATGACGGGGATGAGATGGTATTCAAAGGTCTTCTTAATCTCAAAGACTGGATAATAGATCAGAGAAATCAAGTGGAGGCTGTACAGGAATGAGCCTAGAATCAAATATAAAAAAATGGAATGTAGAATCAGATTCTAATTGGCAATTTTTAGAATCTGAAGAAATTGGAGGATGTATTTTGGAGGACTTAAATGATCCTGAACACGAATGTTTAGAATTTGAATCCAATGGAAAATATACTATAGAATCAAATGAAAGAGTTTCATTAATTCGTTGGTGTTCTGAATGTAAAAATACAGAACGTCTAATTTGGTATAAGGAGATTGTAGAGAATTGACTAGAGAATTAGTAGGGTATTGTGGAGTCGATAGTGGGCTTATTTGGATCGGAGATCCATGCGTTTTAAAACGTTCAGAGTTTGCTGACCCTAAAGACTGGGATGGATTTTGTAACAGTCTAAGAGACATGGAACTTCCTACAGAAAATAATTCTGGAGTCCTAACAGATAACAGAATAGGGGATGGAGAATATCCTGTCTATGTTACAAAAGACAAAGATGGTAGAGTCAAAAAAATGGAGATCGTTTTTAATTGGTCCTAGTAGAATGTTCAAAGTGTCATAAAGAAAAACACACCCTGTTTTTTAGTGGAGGGGATGAAGACACTTTTGATTTTCAACTCTGTAAGTCTTGTACAGGAAAATTATTCAACAAGTGGCTAAAAATTCCATTGGAGGATTTAGAATGACTATAGATCCAAACTTACCTATCAAGGATTTTTATCTTGAATACCAAAATCTAGGAGGTAAAAAAGACTTTGAGGGATACTCTCAAAACATAGATGTTTTTATTGAACACACAATAGACATTTTTGTTTTTGGAGATTTAAAAAAATATTCTTCAAAACAAGAATCTCTCCAAGGGGTAATGAATATCTTAAAAATAGATGCAAAAGAAGTCAGTAGGTTATTTCAATCCATTGATAGAGTGGAGGCTTATACATAATGACTCCTGATGCTGAAAATATAGAGTCAGTAACAGAGCAGCTTATTGCTGCAAGAGAAAGTTACAAGCACTATTCCAGGTTAGTTTTGACCCTAGAAAAAGAGTTGGAGGACTTGTTAAAATGACGGACCTATTTGTGCATGAATCCTATAGTAAAGAATGGACCAATGTGAAAAAACTATCTAGTCAGAAAGTCTTTGATTTGGTTACAGAAAACAATACTGTAGATTATGACACAAATTTTGGATTCGCTTTAAAGCAGCGAATGGCTGAACTTTTAGGATTAAAAGTTAGTCATGGCGAATGGTCCAAGCAGGAGTTTATTGATAGTGGTTATCCTGTAGAGGAATTAATCAATGTGGAGGACTTGGATTGATAATCACAAAAAAGAATCTATATAAAAATGGTAGATGTAGATTCTGCGATACTCCAAAAGAGTTTATCAAACATATAGAGTGTTGGCATGGATGGGGGGATATGTTAGGAAGTCGCCCTCTTGACTTGGAATTTTTCACAAAAAAACAAGCCATGAAATTAGGATGGAGGGAGGACTGTTGATCCTCGAACTCTTATCAGATGAGAGATTAACCTACATGGCATTTATCGGTATGCTGTTAGGATTTGATTTACTCATTCTGTACAGAGTGGTAAGGGAGGATAAGAGATGAAAGTAGATCCAACATCTTTAGGAATGGGTATGCTTTGTATGGTGGCTTCAGTTGAATCTACAGATTGGGCTAATGACGAATCAATATCTCAGATAACTGTAGATGAGACTTTGAACTCAATACTAATTCTCTTGGAGTGTTGGAATGAGGAGAGAGAAAAATGAAAACTGAATCTAATCATATTGAAAATTCTATTCTTTTAGAAATATGTGAATCATTTGATTTTATGAAAGAATGGAATTTAAAGAAAAAGGATTGTAAAAATATTGGAATAGATATTGAGACTTTAATGTTTAGATTTAAAGAATCAGATGATATTAGAATGAGGTTATGTAATTGAAATACCTAAAGAAATTCACAGTTAAAGAGTGGAAGAAATTTAACAAACCTGTACAGGCTGACAACTCTATAACCTTTAGAAATTTTCTAAAGACAAAAGAATTATGGCTACAAGATAACCCAGAGGATTCTTTTGAAATCCATGTATCTCTTGGGGGTCATGTAAAGTGGGTAGAAGAAGCCTATGATCATTGGACTTTGCAGGAAGTCTTACTATCAAAGTATAAGGTCATTTTAACGGACCATAAAAACAAGTGGGGGGTAGGGGTTTTGTGTCCCGTACCCCTCTCAGAAAAAATAAAGAATATTCCTCAACACATAACTCAACAAAATTTCGACAAGGGAATGAAAAAGTTTGATAAAGGAATGAATACTTTTTCAAAGGCTGTAGATACTTTCACTTCAGGACTTGGAGATATGGGAGAAGTAGCCAATAAAGAGATGGGTAAATCAAAACATAAACCAAGAAAAAAAGACCAGGATAATTTAAAGTCCTTAATGGGCAGCAAAAAGAAATCTAAACCTATGACTTTATGGTCCAAGCCAAAGCCTCAAAAGAGAAAAATCAAAAAACGTAAAAAGAAATCAAGATCAGATGTATGGGATTCACATGAGGATGATATGACAAAGTTGTGGGGAGATAGAAAAAGATGAAAAAATGGTTTTGTTTCTTAGATTCTAATCATAAAAGATATAGATCAAATTGTTTAGGATGCAGAATGATGAAGAAAAAATTAGAGAAAATATAGACTATTTCTTTTTCTTTTTCTTTACTTCTTTATAATAACCCTCTACTGTATGTTTTCTAACGTACACTTTAACCATAATAAGCCTGTACAGAAAATAGATATAAAGTTTTAACGCCTGATAAAATCATTGGATTCTACTAATAATTACATGAATCAGGATGATATTAAGAAAATTATTGATGCTATACCTGATTTAAAGATAAGAAAGTGGAATGATAAGGACATTAGATTTTTATTTAAAATAATGTATTACTGTGCTTTAAGACCAATGGAGGCTCTTACTCTATCAAAAGAGGACTTTAACCTGGTAGATAGATATGTAAAACTAGGCAATACAAAGACTGAGAAAAATGCCAAAGCAATTATCCCTATGCTTTTTGTACAGGATTTAGATGATTGGCTCTGGGATAAAGAGCCAGGAAAACTATGGGTCAATCTACAATACATTACTTTTTACAAGTGGCTCAAAAGATTAGGAAAACTATGTGATATTGAAGCTTGGACCACTCATAGAGACATAACAGGAGAACTTACTGTAGGACATATTTTTAGAAAAAGTGTAGCCAAAGCCATGCTTAACGGGGAAATTAAGGATAAAGATGGGGGGGATATTCAGATACCTGTAATCTCAAAACATCTTAGACATAAGGATGTAGCCATGACTTTAAACCATTATCTTAAATCTAGTCAAGAAGCAGTACGTCAAACCTTTTAATCAATTATTTTCCAAATTATTTATTGAAATCATTTATCAAAAAGGCTTACAATTACAAACATATTGAATGGGCATTAATTGGCTTTTGCTTCCTATTCATTCTTGCCTCATATCTAATATTCTCACTTCCTTATGCCAATGCCACAGAAGAAGAAAAAAGGATTGAGGAAATAGAAGAAGAAAGAATAGAAATTGATCAGGATATTTTACAGTATAATGATGATATTGTTGCTGCAAGAGATAATCTAAAAGCAGTAAAGAAAGCAGCAGGAGAATCTTGGGATGCAGTATTAGATATCAAAGAGGCTGAAAAATTATTCCAAGAAGCAAAAGATAATTATCAAAATGCTAGGGATAGTTTGTTTGAATTATTGGGAGAAAAATCAGATTTAATTAAAATAATAAAAACTCAAATCAAAGAATCAAAGATAAAGAAATTCGACAGTTCTAATTTAGTAAAAAGGATAGGGATTAATTTATCAAATATGTGTGAAACTATGTTAAAAAATAATTTTACTACAAACTGTCCTACTTACAAAGATATGATAACTTTGGATTCTTCTGATAGAAATATCTCAGGTAAATTTACTACTGATGATGATGGGTTTTTCCATAGACTAGACCCTATCCAGAATAACTCTTGGAAGTTATATGACTTTGATGAAACTATTAGGATATTTGTAGATCCTCCTGACAATATGTTAGACAGAGTACGACTAATTACTATCATGCCTAACTTTGATAATTACTTTGTTGCAGGAGATTTGACAATATCAGATCAGTACACTTTGATTAATGTAGTCCAAGATGGTAACGCTACAAGCAAGGCAGTAAATTATTCATATCTAAATAAAACCCAGGACTTTAGCAGAGTGATTTACCATGACAGATATATTGATAACTGTAGATCAGCTGTAATCAATGCTGCTGTATGGAAAGCCATCCTACCTGACACTATTAATTTTATGAGAAATGACTGTGATCCTAAACATACTCAGTTTGAAGAAAGAGAAGTAATCACTCCAAACTATACAAGTATCGATATTACTACTTCTCCTAACTATCAGGCTCAATGGAAATTAGAAGAAGATATGGAAAGATGTAAGGTGTTGTGCTAAATGGCTGGATCATGTGTCGGTAAGTGTCAGTTTTTTACCAAGGCAAGAACTGGAGGATTTTCATTTAAAGATGGAAAGTTTGTAAAGTGTCGTACTTGTGCTATGGCGTTTCATTATGAGGGGTTATGGTGTCCCTGCTGTGGCAAGAAAGTTAGTAGAAGAAGTAAAAAGAATCCAGCTATACCTAGTGGTAGAATTTAAACATCTACAACACAGGACTCTCCACAATAGTCCTCATTAACTTCAATCTCTTTTCCAAAGAAATCAGTTATAGTATTTTGATGAATAATATCATCTGTGGTTTTATTATATCCCCATTTATGATATCGTTTGGCAGTTGGAGTCCCTACTCTTTGTATCTCATTTTCTAACCACTTTATACTTTCAAAGGCTAGGGGATCATGTTTTTTCATTAACATTAAATCCCACTCCTCAGCGTGAGCTCCACAATAACACTCTCCTGATCTATTAAGCCATTCATAAACTGGGGTTTTTTCCAAATCATTTTCAATAAAATAATCCCATAACTGTTTTCCATTCTTGTACAGGAATGGTTTAACGTATGGTAATCCTGAGTTAAAATCTAAAGGGACTTTGGTATATTTTTTCACTTTATTTCTCATTCTACTTTCTTTCTTTCTAACTCCAGAAATAAAACAGGCATTTTCTCCATGTTTTTTTATCTTATCATGTAGGAAATAATACCAAGTGTGCATTTTTAGATATCCCATCCACATACTATGATTACCTGCAAAAGCAAATCCATACTTTGTAACAATATTGTAAAATCTTTCCTTATCACTAGCCCAAGTCATGTGTATTTTCCATCCTCTTTTATTAGCATAATCAATTACAAACTTTCTAGTGTCTCTAGCTCCTAGCCCTGTGTTAGTAAATACAATACCAGCAAATTGTTTAGGATAATTCTTGGCTATAAAATCAGCCACACAAACAGAGTCTTTACCTCCAGAAAATAATACATAAAACCTATCATAATTATATTTCTCAATAACCCCATCCATTATTTCAGTTGGGGACTGTGGCTCTGACCATATTAATTCTGAATCCATACCAACTATAATTTATCCTTAGTTATAAAGATACGTCTTTATAGATTTTATCTAATAACTTTACTGTAAATTCAGGATGATGATTTGGAGGTAATTCAGATTTAATACTAAAGTCATGTTGGATAGTTTTCAAGCCAATAGACATAGCTTGTAATCCCATCATACTATTTGCAGCAATAATTTCATTATTAACAATAGGTAGATCACAAAAATACTCAAAGCATCTTAACACTTCAGGTAGTTCTTTGTAAGGAACTGAGATAGCAGTAGATAGTTCTAAATCAATTCCATTTTCTCTGAGTAATCTTTGAGTCCCGTTCTTACTTTGATTTTTCTTTGGGGTAAATAGGCATTTATGGTTTAATTCATGGGGGGTATTATGAAATAACTCTACATCAACTGGGTTTGGTATGTAGATTGGAGGTAAATTATACACAAAGTCTAACAAATCAGGCGTGGCTACAAGTATTTTATCTACTAATTTCTCCCAAAATACCCTCCTACTTTCTTTCATGGACCGTCTAATCATTGATCCATGATAGTGCATGATAATTTTCTTCTTTGGATATCTGACTTTGATTAAATGGATCATAAACCAGGCATCATGTAAATGAATAATATCATATTCAGCACATCTCTTTAATGCTGTTAGTACAAATTTTACTTTCCCACAATAGATAGTTTCATTGTTATAATATTCCCCTACATGATATGGGTCATGTTTCCCCTGGACTATAACATGAGATTCATAACCTATTTTCTTTTGCCATTTACTAATAATTGATGAGACTCCAGCTTGATTCCAGATATGTAAAACTTTCATATTCCTGCAATCCTCTTAACCTCATTCATTCTTTCAATAAATTCAGGATTCTGGAAATCTTGTTTTTCCAAAGCCTCCATAATAAAGTAGAGAGTTTTGTTTAACTCCTTTTGTTTTTCATACTTCATATCCTCATCTGTGGATAGTTGAATATTTCTAAACTTTAATCCAATCAAAGTAACTATAGTAATCATTGAGATTAAAAAGATAGGGAGAAAAACATAGAATGGAATATACTCTTTGATATATAGAAAGGCTACTCCGACAAACGTACTAGCAGAAATTAGAGGGGAAATAACTGTATTACCAGCTCGAGCCTCAAAGTATCTCCTTTTAATGAAAGTTCTATCTATCAATACCCATTCCTCTTATCGTGAAACCATTGGCATCCCTTACAATTATTCACTCCCTCCCAATGACAGCCACAAAAACAATTATTGATACTACGCCTTGGCATTTTTTTCCATCAATATTTTTAATCGTTTTATATTTCCTCTTAAAGTTTCTGGGTGGATATCACAGAGCCTAGCCCAATGACTGATAGATAGTGTGGCTAAGACTTGATCAATCATCTCATAATTTGTATCATAATAATACATCTCCAGAATTTTATGACTTTAACAAAGTTTCTCATTTGTTTTTCCATCCCTTACCACAATTACAACATGGATAAACTGTAATTCTTTCCTTACAAAAATAGCAATCAAACCCATTCTTTTTCCAGTTGATAAAACTCATTTATTAGCCATCCTCTGAATATGTTTATTTCTCTGGGTTTGTTTTATTCGTTCTTTTTTACAGTCCTCACAAACTATTTTCCCGTTATGAGGCATTGGCTCTTGACAATACTTGCAGCGTATTAAATCAATATTATGCCTACCAAATCTACATCTCCTACAAAAGATCCACTTTGTAAATTTAAACGATAACCTATCTAATTCAAACTGTGTAAGTATATTCTCACAAGAATAATTATAGCAGCACACTTTTTCTAAACTTAGATCAGTCATTTTGTCCCCCACATGACCCATGACTTGAATAGATTATTTCTGATTGATTCAAAGTTTTTTACAGTTCTTTTTATTACTGTTCTATGAATATTATTACAACTATGAGAACAAGTTAGAGATTTGTACCCCTTGAATGATTTTTTACATACTACACATATTTTCTCAATACTCTTATCCTGTCTTCTAACTCTATTCTTTTGGATAATTCTTTTTTTATTTTTGAGACACTCCAAACAGAATTTTCTATTAGGATGATTCTGAAAAATCTCAGTCTTACATTCAACACATTTGATAACTGTCATTTGATTCATGGGTATCTCCTTACAAATACTTTATACTTTCCCTTACATTCTTTGAGTTTATTTGTAACATTGAATAGTAAGATATTGACATTGTACCTCCCAGCAAATTTACCAAAGTCCTTATCAGTATGCCATGAGTTTGTAGCCATTTGTAAAAATATTACATCTCCTGCAATATCAAAACAAATCCCATCAAACATATTCCATATATCCTGAGCCATATAATTTCCAGCTTGGGTAAAAACATAATCGTTTCTTTTACCATGAGGCTTAAACCAAATATGATCATAACATTCATCAAGTAACCACTTTCTAACTAATTTGTTAGAGGCTCTCATTCTTTCCCTGGTGTTCAATTCATTCTCCTCTTTTCACAAATCTTGCTGCCTTTATGACGTGTCTCATAGTTTCTTGTGCCAGTTGATACCCCACAAATAGGGCATTTTGTCTTGTCAGTCATGCCTGTCCACTCCGTCTATTTCTATGAGAAACTTCAAATTTTGGTTTTTTACTCAGCCATTCTTCAAATTGTCTGATATATTCCATTTGTGCTATTTTTAATAATTCTTTATTCATTCGTCTCGTTCCCCTTTGGCTGAACTGTCATGTGGTAATACTCCTAACACCACAACCACGACAAATATCAACTTGTGCAGAATCCCCATAAGTTGAGATTCTAACCGTATGGTAACTACACTCTAAACAATGTCTAGGCAAATAACTATTTGTAGATTCTGTCATTTACTACACTCCTCACATCTAGTCAAGCCATCCTCATCCATAGAACATTCCACTCCACTTTTAAAACAATGCTGACATAGGGCTTTCAATTTCCATCTCCATGACAAATAATTAAATGTATTAGATATGAAATAACTTTATTGTGGCAAATTGGACATTCACATATTAAGTTCATTTACTCTCTCCCCAACCAGGATGAATTATTTTCATAATGATCCTCCATGTGTTCTCCTAAATGATAAACTGATTTCTTACAAACCAAACACCAATTATTTTCCTGTCTATTTCTAAAAGTTCTCAACAACAACACTCCCTATGTTTTTCAGTACAAACTCTACAGGGTCTTTCCAAGTATTCAAATTTATTATCATGGCAATTCTTACAGTATGGTCTCTGCTTATTTGACACAAACAGATCATCTAAATCATCATAAAACTGAGCCTGTTCTTCATGGCACACTACACACTTCATGGGGGGGAAACCCCCCCTTTAGTTTGGTAGCCATCCACCTTGTCCAGTTGTAACCGACAAGTATTATCTTTCTGCTTTACAATCCAAGCAGCAAATTTCATGTATTCGTCATAGCTCATTCTATCAACTAGGTTTTCTTCAGCCTTAGTCATTGAATCCAGCCTCACAGTTCTTTTCTTCATGCTTTAGTAATAGAGCCTCATGGATTAATTCATGTCCATCAAAATCTTCTAACCCTATTGTGAATAATCTTTCACTTAAAATCTCACAAGTTAGATCATCATTTTGTAATATGAGACTTGCAGTTACTTTGGATTCTTCTAGTTCTTGACCCTGCTCTTTAGGGTATTCGATTAGTATGGTCCAAGCCCCCATTCCAATAACTAAAACAATTAATGCTATTGGTATAATATCTAACTTCTTCATTTTTTATCTCCTTTTACAGTTTGAATTATTACTGAATTAAAAATAGAGGATTGGGGCAACTCCTTTCTGTTACCCCAATATATGCCTGGACTGTAAGCCAATTAAGACACACTCCAATACAAGTTATTCTCGTTCAAGAAGTGTATGAGATTGACTATCATCAGTCCAAAGTTCCTTTAGATTCTGGATTCTTAAAGTACCAATACTCAGCCTGGGTTTTTGGGTTTTTGTATTTGTACAGTTCAACTACAAGGTAGTCCTTTGATTCAATTTTTTCTAAAATCCCCTCTTTCTTGACTTGATCTGCTGTAGCATCTGTCAAGAAAAAATGATTGACTTGTTCTCCGTCAATTTCAAAAGATTCTTTTGTCTCTACTATATTATACTCAATTTGTCCATCTTCTCCTATTTTTTTACTATCTGTCTTTGGAGCTGGTTTTCCCCTAAAGGTTTCTAAACCAATAAGTGTCAATGTTTTACCTATTGTTTTACCTATACCTTTAGCTGTTGGTCTATCAGTTTGTGTCGGTTGTTCGTTTGTTAGTCCTGCTATCTTATTCCACCTCCTCTAACTTTTGCTAGTGTAATTTGCTGTTCAATCATAGCTGTCATACACCATGAGCAAATTTCAACTCTGTCTAATGATGTATCTGTCTTACAAAACGGACATGATTTGTTAAACTGTCTAACACTCATTGAGATACTCCCAATTTTTCTAGTTCTCGATTCAAAATATGTATAACAAAACTTGGCACATTTTTAAGCTCAGGTGTTTTTCCCATAGAACTATTATTAGCCTCAACATATTTTTCTATCGCCTCATAAAGAGGAGTTGGTATTGATACTGCTTTCCATTCTTTTAATGGTTTTAATTGCTTACTCATAATAAAATAGGATATATCCTTAGATATAAGGATTTGTAATTATCCCGTAGTTTCTGTTTTTTTGACTGATTCCTCAATAACAAGTAACCAATCTAAACCCCCAAGGAATCCTTGATAGTATTTTAGGGTCTCAGTAGTTGATTCTGGATTTGAAAGAATTTTGTTTATTTCTTCTTTCATCTCTGTAATCTCTTTATCTGTTTTCATAATGTAAAATTATCCTAATGGTTTAAAACGATTAAGGGTGTCCGTTCATAGATAACAGCCTATTTCGTTCCTTGACTGTAGCATATCTTTTCTCAATAATATCACAAAGAGGAGTAACTAGATATAGAAATTTCTTGTCCATTAGTTCGACAAATAATATTGCAATAGCACTACCCATGACAAACATAAACATCCAAGGAATAATATAGAAACCTTCTGGAAAATTAAATGAAGTTACTATATCAGTTCTATACTGTAAATCAAAATAATCAATAGGTACAAACTTCACATCACAATCCACTCTAGGTAATTCCCCATCTAATATTCTAAAGACATTAAAAAAACAAATTTTAGAATAAATTTTCATTCCCTCTGGAATTATTATATTTGGATCTCCGAAAAAATGATAGAGAAATAAAACATTAAACATTTGGAGGACCTCCAAATCTATTCCAAAAATACTCACATATCGCACTACCAATAAATCCTACAATTCCTACTTGGATAATTCCTGTTAGAATACTCTCAGTCGTAGCCACTAAAAGAAACTGGATTTTTTTTGCTTTTTAGTCTTATTGAGTGTAGGTTTAGTCTTACCCATAAGGCTACCATAATTCTCAGAGCCAAACTTTACTTTAGCCTCTTTCTTTTTCTTCCTGGTCTTTTTCATACCTATTATTTTGTCAGCTTTAACAATTACTTTCTTATCTTTCTTGACTTGTTTTTCAATCTTTGAATCTCCATGAATAATAGTTGGTCGTTTAAACAGTCCTACAATATTATCAAGTTTAGAATTACCTAAAAAGTCATGCTGTTTTGTTGTAGTTGGAGTTCCTTTTTTTAACAGTCCTGCTTTGAGTGGAGGAGGGATAATAATTGCAGGAGTTCGTTTCCCAGTTGGAGGAGGATCTTGATATCTTTGTTTTAGTTTAGGTACAGCCTTGGCTTTGAAGATTGGTCTAACTCTTAGTTTTGGTTTTGGTTTAGCTGGACTTGGATTTTTCAATACAGATTTTTCTGCCTGAGCCTGTTTAGCTTTCTGTGGCTGAGATAATTTCTGTGGCTGAGATAATATTTGTGGCTGAGACTGTGATAATCTTGTAGATGTTTTAGTGGCAAGTTTAGGTTTAACATCAATACTTAGTTTAGACTCTGATATCATTCTTTGAGTTATCCCTGTCATTAATGATGGGGGACTATTTGTAATAATATTGGTCCTAGGGAAATAAGTATATTCTTCAGTCATAATAATATCATCTTTCTTTTTTTCTTTCTTTGCAATTATAGGAGGGATAATAGTAGATGATTTCTTTTTACTTGTGTCAGGTTTATCATTAGGTATAGATATTATTGGAACTCCTTGTGGGGTCGGCTTTGGATTAATATTCTTCAATTTAGACTCTGGAATATTTACTGGAGGTTTTATTCCACCTTGAGGTTTCATTACAGTACCGTCAGGATTTATTTTCAAACCGTTAGGATCATTCTTTATATTTTCATTAAGTGTCTTGGATCTATCATCCCATTTTTTTACCCAGTTAGTTCTAGCAGAACTATTTTTATCTGGAGTAAATAGTGGATCAGCATCAGCACTTTTCTTTACCTTTTTCTTACTAACTCCTAAAGCATATTTTTTCAAATTAAAAGCAGTAGATTTCATTTCAGCCCCTACTCTGATTTTACCAAATTGTTTTAATTCATATCTTTGATCTAATACAGATTTTATTTGGGATTGTTTTTTTGCTATTGCTAATTCTTTCATCTTCTCTACTTCTGTCTTACCATATCGTCTTATCCCAGGAGATCCTTGTCGAGATGGTACACTATATTTTTCAGAAGATATGTGAGATGGAGGCTTATTTTTTGATTTATCAAACATTGGATTTCTTATATGTTCAATCTTTTTGATATTTTTATTACTCAATAATTCTACCTCTCTACCGTAAGATGGTATTCCATGTCGAGTATTTTCAACTAAATCAGATTTATTATATCTAGCTCTTTTTCTAAGAATATCTCTCCATCCAACTTTAGGATTATTCAGTCCTTTTTTATATGCTGAAGCAGATTTATTGCCAAAAGCATTATAGGTTTTTGCCTCTTTCTTCATTGTTATTTTTAATATACTTGTACCTCTATGACCTAATGCCCCCCTAATATCAGAGGCAAGAAATATTGTTTTATCAGTTCTCTTTGATTTTAAGAAATTAAATCCACGATATAGTATATTTGATTTTGATTTCAAATCAGTACCATGATAAAATACTTGATTTATCTTTTCATTTGTACCTATACTTTTACCGAGTTTAACTTTCTTTGAAGTAAAATTCTCTATGGTAAATTCAGGTCTTCCTGCAAGTTGATCTCTATACCTAGCCCCTTGCCTTGGAACTATCTTGCCTGAAGATTCTCCTAACTCAAACGGTTTTTTACTACTACCAAACTTTTGATTTAATATTCCCTCTTGGAATTTAGCAAAACCTGTCTCGCCTCTAACCATTTTTGCTTTGAGTTTATTTTTAGCTACTGACAGTTGGAAATCAATCATCTCATGTTTTGCTTTATTTTGTGCTTTGAAATAATGTTTTAATTTATCAACTTCATTTGGATTATATTTGAAATCTTTGTTTGGTTTTCTACTTAGATTTTGTTTATCTGGATTAACAATACCCCTAGATTTCTTTGGGATAGTTAATTTCTCTCCTGCTGAAATAGGGTTAGGATACATTCTATTTTTAAAATTGGCTAAAGGATTTATGTAATTAGTAGAGTCAGTAGTTCCAAATCCCCCCTCCTTTATCATATTTTGTCTAGCTTTATTTCTTAATCCAACTAATTTATTGGCAGCATCTACATTCATTCTAGCTGGGGCGTTTCTAGTGTCCCCAAATCCTCCAGATTCATTCATCCATTTTCTTACTCCTTTTGAAGTGATAGCTTCTTTCAATTTACTAATAGTCATTTTTTGTCGAGAGGAGGCTGTGCTTGATTCTGATATGTTTTTCAATCTCATATTACCCATAGCAGATTTATCGAATTTCTCAATCTTACCATATTTAGTTCCAAACTTTATTCCTTGGAGTTTTTGTTTTCCTGCTTCTTCTCTTATTCTATTCCATAAAGAATTTTTAGTTACACTACCATCTACTACAGTTCCTTTCCAAGTATTATCAAACTTCATTTTGCCTTGGTAATCTTGTAAGTCTCGCATACTTTGGATTGATGGAATCTCTGCTTTGATTTTGGTAACGGTCCTATCTTTTAATTCCTGACCCATACCAATACCTCTACTAATTTTAAACTGAGTTTGTCTTTTGAAAACCCCTCCAGAACTTTTTATGTTACTACCTAAAATCTGAGTATTATATTTTACAGTTAAAGCAGCGTTTGTAATTGGATTGCCTCTACCTGTTCTAACTATCTTTATATTCTTGAAATCCGATTTGTCCCTAAGACTTGTATTAATTCTTGAGGGGATTACACTAGCCTGGAATTTAATATCATCTGCTTTAGTTCTTATTAAATTAATAATTGGATTCTTATTTCCCATCATAGCGACATAGTTATCATTGGATCTAAAAGCAAATCTATTTGATTTGAATCCCTCTGGGACTTTGGTTTGAACTTTTAATTTCCCCTCTACTCTATATGTCGCATCCTTTCCTAATGTTCTAAGATCATAAATTCCAGATTGGGTTTTGAATTTTATTGGATCTGAAATATGATAATTGAATTTCTCTTTTCCTCGTCTAATATTATAATCAATTATATTTTTAGTAGTATTAGCAAAATAGATTACTTTCTCTTTTCCTCGTCTAACTCCATACTCTACAATATTTTTAGTAGTAGCCCCAAGATATCTTAATTTCTTTTCTGACTTGTCAATGAATAGATTAAACTTTCTTACTTGTTGGTACTTGAATAGACTTGCAGTTAATCTCGCTTTGCTTTCAAATTGGTTGATTCTAATTGCTCTATCTTTTGCGAATCCTTTAGCATCTGATCCTACAGTTTGTAATCGTTGTAGTCCGAGTTGAGTATTATATTTTACATCTTTTCCAACTTTAATGATTGGACTAAATCTTGCTTGAGCCTTTTCAAATCCTACCCCTACCCTAGAATCTCTATCAAAGGAGGATTTTATTTTATAATCAGCCTGTCTTCTGATAAGAGATCCTTTTGTTTGTAAGTCTTGAAATCCTAACTGAGTTTTATATTTCACATCTAAGCCTGATTGTTTTACTTGTTGTCCAGCTCTGATAATTGGTTGAATGACTGGCTGAATTTTTTGTCCTACAACATACTTTCCATATTGAATATGTCCCTTTGTTTGTTTGAGAGTATTCTTAACTACGAATGGAAGTTTAACATTGGCTTTTACTACTTGAGATACTTTGGTTGCTCCTGCTTCTACTTTCTGAATACCTTGATTTAGAGCATAAGGAACTTTGTGAGTTTTACCGTAAGGATTTGGACTAACTTTAGAATATTGACTTGGGGCTACCCAGTTATTAGGTACTTTATTAATTTGAACAGCATTAGGTTTGACAGTTAATTTGAGTCCAGCCTTGCCTACTGAACTAGCTGAATGACTGAGGATGTTTGGTACAGCCTTAGTAACTACTCGACTAGCTATATTAGTAGTTAATCTTGCAGTTCCTTTTACTAATCCAGTAACAGTAACTATATCAAAAATAGCCATTGGGGTAACTGCTATTGCCTGTCCTAAGTTTTGTTGCCATGTTTGTTTATTCCATTGTTCACTAGCCCCCTCCTTAAATTTAGTAATTACAGTCCCATCTATTCCAGTAACATAAGGAAATTGCTCAGTCAGTTTAATATTTTCAGTTGCCTTTATTACTCCAGCATCATAATGAGTCTCAGGTGTAAATAAGGGTCTAGTTGGTTTTGATTCTTGTCCTAGTAGATGTTTATCAATTAACTTGCCCCCAAATTCTATCATATTTACTGGGACATTGATTACAGCCATAGTGCCTGACATAGTAGCAGCATAAAGATCAGTTGGATTTTCTCTTGATTTTTTATCCCATCCTCTTGCTCTTTCATCTAGTAAGGCATAGGTTTCTTTTACTCCAGGAATCCTAACTTGAGTTAGAGGTACTTTCATCTCCTCTGCCTGAATAAATTGATTAGCTGCTTCCTCAGTTTCAAAAGTATTAATTTTTCCATCCTGTTCTACTTCCCATTGAATAGGAGTTACTCCTAATCCAGAAGCAATTTTTTTATCCCCAGTATTGGTAACAGGGTTAAAAGATTTTCCAGTTACAGGATCAGTTATTTTTGCTGTATTGGTCCAGGATTTTATATCGTTTATTATGTAACTGTTAGGTAATCTCTTTACTAATTTATCAGCAGATTCCCTAGATACTTGTCTATTTTTACCATCAGCTGTTCTTACAGTAACAAGATCCTTACCTTTAGATAATTCATTAGTCCATTGTTTTAACTCTGGAGTTATCGTATGTCCTTTATCAGCTATAACTCCTTGTAAAATACTAGCTGTAACTGGAGTTGTACTTTTGTATCTGTTAAGAAAATCATAGGCTACCTGTTTAGGACTTGCAGGAATATCTTTAGCGATTGGGGTTGATCTTTCATTTATATAATTTTGTGCTGCTGCTTTAGTAAAGAATCCCTTACCTCCAACTTGCCAAGGAGTATTGGCTGAAATTTCTTGAGGGGACTTTGTGGCAATAAAAGAACTCTGAGCTTTATCAGATTGTTGTTGTGCGTTGAGGATTTTATTTGCCCTCTCATCAAATCCTTTCCATTCTTTATCTCTGACAGGTGTTGGAATAGAAATAGTTGAAGTTGATCTACTCTGAGTTAGGTATGGGGATATTGGGGCGTTTGGTTTTCTTGTGTCAGGTTTGACTGGGGCTGAGGGGGTGTTAGGTTTTAGATATCCAAACTCTCCTTGTTGATATAATGTGGACAGTCCTAACTTGTTTAGTTCTTGAAGATTAACGCTAGCTCCTGAAGCATTGACATTTTGCTGAGCCTCATAAGTTTTAATTGCATTTTGTCTGTCTATCTCTGCTTGACCTGTTGTAGAGAATCCAAATTGGTTTGTATCAGCTGTAAATCCTTTTCCAAAGTCTTGAGCTTTGGCTGCCGTGTCAGGTGCTACTTCAACTCTGTCTTTTAACCCTGGAGTAAGTGCTACAATATTATCAGACACTTTGCTAGGTCCAGTGTTTCCAGACTCTAAACTTCCAGAGCCTCCCAATCTTTGTAATTCAGTTTGTTGTGCTTTGTAAATCTCAGAGTTGGCAATAGATGTGGCAGCCGAACTCTTGAACTTGGCTGCTGTTCGTATAGTTCTGTCATGGGATTGTTGAGCAAATACCTGAGCCTGTCCTTGAATGGCTACAATTCCCTGAGAGTATGTCATTGTACCAGCGTAAACTTGCTGACGGACAGAGGCTTTTCTTAACATTAATTGTTGCTCTGGGTTTAATTGTTTGAACTGTGTGGCTCTCTTACCAGCCATAATATCTGCTGTAGTTCTATCCAATGTGGTACGAGATATTTTTTCAAAGTGAGCCTGTTCAGCTTGTGCTGCTGCTATAACTCTTTGTTTTTCTGCTTCTATTTCTGCTAACCTTTGTTTCTCATTTGATATTTTTTGAGCCTCGACATTTTCATTGTAAATTTTAGTTTCCTCCTCATATCTTTCCTTATCAGATTCATAATTTGCTAAATTCTTTTTATATTCTTGAGTAGCGATAATATTTTCTGCCTGAGAAGATTGTGCTTGGTCTTGTGATAATACCATAGATTCTGTACAGAGTTCAAACTTTATTAAACTTTAGACAGTTGTGAGAGTATGTGTGATTTTGAGTGTGAATTAAAAGACTGTCAGGTTTGTTTTTGGACTCAGGATTTGGATTAGTCTTTAACTAACTTACTATCAATGAGTATAGATTTACACTCATCATTACTACAAATCAAATTAGCAAAATGACTCTGCTTTCCACAATTAGAACACTCTATTTTCATGGTCATATCATTCCCTCTTTATGAATAGTTGTAACATATTCCAAATAAAGTAAATGATTAACATAATTCCAAACAGTCCATGTATTGCTACCCATACTGGCTGTACCAAAATAATACTATTAGGAGCAGAAGTTATAGTACTGTTTAATATTACTTGGTTTGTATTAGTGGTGTTATATCCAATAGTTGTAGTGTTCACTCCTTCATCTAACCATATTGTAGCCCCAGCACTTGCTAGAACATACATCATAATTATTGCTGGTAAAATCCAAATTGCTCTGATTACAGATTGGTTTTTAGTGTCAGGTATAACTTGGAACGCAGAAAGTATTAGCATGATTACAGCTGGATAACCTACCAAACCATATATGATAAATTCAATAATAGATAGTTCAGCCATTCTAAATTCCTCTCACATAACCAATGATGGCTCTAGCTAATAAGAGAATATACAGAGTTACAAATAGAGTAACTAACCATTGAGGAACTCCAAAGAGTAATAGAATATTAAAGATGTAAGTACCTGTCATTAGTTGGATCAACTCCCAAGCTACAAACGCTGCTCCCGTTGTGAATGTCTCGACCCTATCATAGAACGTACTATTAGAAGTATAGTTTGCAGTAACGATTAGATTGGTACTGGAGTTTAGATCATCTTCTTGTAAGTAACCTACAATCGCTGAGTTGATAGGGATTCCACTTACAGGAGAAACCATCTCAACATCTACAATTTGACCTATAGTATATTCCATTCCAATAAACATTAGCCCAGCTCCATACATGAATATTACAATAATTAATGCCTTGTCAATCATCTAATAGATTCAACTCCAAATTTGTTTTTAACGATTTTGTTAATCACGTTTCTTCAATCCCATTCCAATAGCCAGGACCAATACTACAGCTACTCCACCTAGTAGTCCTGAAGTCCAAGGGATTAATTCAAAGTACCATGCAGCCCCTAACATAGCAGCCATGACTCCGACTCCTAATGCTGGATTGGTCCTATTGAATCCTAACATGGCAACTATAACGATAAACATTGTCATTAAATCAATTCCTGCAAAGTCGCCATCAGTACCAAAAGCCCCGTCAGAGAAATTACCTATCTGTGAAAATAGAGGGACATTACCAAAGCCTCCTACTCCACTAGCAGCCTCACTCTGAGTTAGAGAATACTGAGAGTTAATTGTTAAATCAGTTTGATCATAACAATCAAAGTCCAATATATCATAGCCTCCATTTGTAACAGTAAAGTTATGATAGACAACACTTCCATCTACAGTCTCACTTAGAGATGTGTATGTCCCATTGATTCCAGATATTCTTTGATCAATAGTACACTCTAAATTTAAAGCAGCATCAAATCTTACTTGAACATCATCAGTAGTTGAATCTACATTATACAAAACATAGGTAATTTCTGGAGCATCAGGATTTGTAGCAAGAGCAAAGTCCAAATCTCCTACAGCGATTTCAGAAGTTAAAGTCCCGTTCTGAATATTACTAAATGTGGCATTAGTTCCATGATTTGTAATAGCTGAAACTCTAAAGGAATGTTCAACACTAGGATCAAATCCTGACAAAGCAGCTGAAGTTCCTGACTGTGTTGAGGTATGAATAGTTAATGGATCTCCAGCAGGAGTAGTATAATTAATCTGATAATATTCTAAAGATCCATTTAGATTATCTGGGACACTCCAGGATAGTAAAAATTGTAAGATGGCATTTGTTGTCATGGCTAAATCATCTATAGAGTCAGGAAGTTTATGAGTGGTGTAAGAATATGTATTACTTACAGCACTATCTCCATCTGGGGTCAAAGCATAGATACGATAGTTATGGAATACTCCGTCATTTACTAATCCAGTATGATTATAAAATAGAGTAGTAGTTGTTGTATTTGCCACTAAGGTACTCCAGCCTCCTCCTATTGGGGATTCTGTTTCAATCTTATATCCATTAACTCCCGTACTAGGAACTGGGGCTACCCAATCTAAGTTTAGTTGAGTAGTACAAGTGTGATAACAATCAGTAACAACTAGGGAAGTTGGAGGACTTGTAACTGTAGTACCTGTAGCATTAACCCATGTGGAATTACCAAAAGAAGATATGGCTCTGACAGAATACTCATAACTTGTTACAGCTGATAAAGCAGAACTTATGAAAGTCGTAGCGTTGCTAGTGTACTGTTCAAACACATTATCTTTTAACACTTCATAATCCGTAACTGGATAACCGTTAGATATGGCTGCTGTAAAATTACCTGTTAGAGTATCTACAGTTGGTGTAATTATTGTAAATAATGTTATAGGGTCAGGAACTCCCCATGTATAATCAGCACTAGCTGTAGAGTTACTACCTACTCCAGTAGCATTAATTCCAGCGACCATATAATTATACTGAGTTAGTGTGGTTAGTAGAGTATCAGAGTATGATGAAGTGGCACTTGCTGTGTCATTTACTAACTTGATAAATCCATTACCTGTAGGAGATTCTTGGAAGATTCTGTAACCTGTAATATTATCTACTGATAAAGCATCATCCCAATCCAAACCAATTACACTATCACTACTTGCAGTAGCAATTAGATTAGTTGGTTGAGAGGCTGCATCATTTGTGTATGCACTACTAGCTGTAGAATTGCTACCGATTCCTGTAGCATTAATTCCAGCTACCATGTAATTGTATTGAGTATTGAAAGTTAATCCAGTATCAGAATATATGGAAGTTGAAGTACCTGTGTCATTTACTAACTTGATAAATCCATTACCTGTAGGAGATTCTTGGAAGATTCTAAAGCCTGTAATGTTATCATAACTTGGGGCATCATCCCAGTCTATACTAATGATACTCCCTGAGACTGGACTTGCCAGTAAGTTAGTTGGAGTAGATGGTACTGGGTTGGCAGTCGTGCCACATTCCACTCCTGACCTGTCAGAGTTACCAACTGAATTAACAGCTAGAACGTAAAAGCATTTGTCAGTCTCACTAGCTAATCCTGTATGTTGGTACGTTGTAGTAGGGGCTGAGACTGTAGCCTGATAAACAAACGGTATAATTCTATTACCAAAGTCGATTCTATTCTGTTCAGTTTCCTCTATTATTGAAATGAATAGTTCATCTAATCTCCATGTGCTACTACTACCCAATGAAGTATCAAATCCGATATGGTATAGATCGTCAGTTACAGTTCCAAGTGAAGTGTTGTCTAAGGAAGTTACGGATTCTGTACCGTTGATTAAAGTCTCATAGTTTCCTGAAGCATCTCTACTAATTGATATTGCTTGAGGATTTCCAGTATCTAATGAAGTAGTCAAAGTATGATTCATAATATCAGTTCCACCCTTACTCAAACCGATATGAGTTGGAGATAGATTGAGTAAGACTTCACTTCCACTATCAAAAGATAGTAGGGGGAAAGTTGCAGTAGTGTTGAGAGTTACTAGACCCTGTAATGTCCAAGCACTCGTACCCTCGATTGTACTTTGTGAACTTGTAACGTTTAGCCCTGCATTGTTAAACTGGATTTCGTTTGATAAGTCAGAGTCGATACTTGAAGTGTTAAGAGTTGTAGATCCTTGAGATGGGAAAACAGCATCAGGAGTACCACTTGTTGAAGTTGTACCATCCCACAATTTGATATTATCCCACTCTGAGGTTTCACTACCTGAAAATCCATCAGATTGTCTAAGGTTTGTGAATATGATATGATCAAGTCCTGTGATAGTTGCATCTATTGTATGTGAATCGCTATTAACCAAAGTAGTACAGGTTGTATCTGAATACCAATTTGTATCCATTCCAGTCGTTGAAGTTCTAACTATTTCAAAACAGCCATCATCAAGATTGGCGATAGCTGTACCAGCAGTAGTGTACACTCTATTATTTAGTAATGATTCCCCATCAGCCCAAGTGTTGTGAGGTCGTCTATCTATATTGTCATGCCATAACGCCATACCGATAAAATCCTGATTAGATGATTCTGCTACTGAACTATCTTGATCAGATAATCCAAAGTAAAACCCTTGTTCGTATCCTACACCATTATGAGTTTGTGCTGTAACTGTCCAAGTTCCTTGTAAGACACAAGTAGTATCACATACTTCACTTCCTAAATCAAAATGAATACCCTCTTGTATTGATGAGACACTTGTTGCATACATATCCAAAACACCTGATCCAGTATTAACACTTGAATAAGTCGCATCTTGTGTTACCCAATCTCCAGTATCAAGATCAAAGGTTTCAGATGTGCCAGTATAAGAAATTGGGTTTGTAACTACTCCATGATTATCATCTCCTGAATTATCATAGATAGTATTAGGAGGATCTGTCATATCGAGTCCAGCTCCACTAGCATACAAAATATCCATTTCTGATTCTGTTAATGCAATATTCCAAATTGTAATTTCATCCATGTGTCCATTAAAGTTTTCAGAATGAGCTGTATTAGATCCTAATGTTAATGTTCCACCCCAAGTGGCTACCCATGTATTATTATGTTCAAAAGTACCGTCAAGATAATAATCCATGTGGTTTCCTGAAACCATAGCATAGCACATAAATTCCCAAGTACCACCAGCCATAGTTAATCCTGAAGCTGAAGCCCCACCATCCCAAGAACCGATAACACCTGTTCCACCACTAATGAATAATTCTTGGTTAGCAGAAGTGTAAGAAGATAGTGTAGCGTATGTAGAGGGGACAGTAATATCAAGGTCGTACCATCCACAGATAGTGGCATCAGTTAATCCACTTAAAATATTACTTTCAAAGTCCATGTAAGATCCTGATCCTGACATCTCT
>Ga0233430_1001022_pt1 | contig 43259 bp, 37 predicted proteins | sample SI_118_April2016_2_FD_179883 | JGI IMG/M metagenome (GOLD analysis project Ga0233430, IMG submission 179883) | Seawater microbial communities from Saanich Inlet, British Columbia, Canada - SI_118_April2016_150_MG | ecosystem: Environmental > Aquatic > Marine > Inlet | place: Canada: British... | reverse complement strand
ACCTAGTATCATCAGTTTTCAAAGCAATTCCTATTACTAGGATAACAATGGATAATACTGGTATACATACAAAAACAAAAAATTTTCTATTACTCGCTAAGTCTCTTCTCACAACAACCTCCTTGAAGAAATTCGCCAATCTGACGTATCTAAAAACATCTACGTAAAAAATAGCACATTATTGATTCTGTGTCAATACTCTTATTTCATCCCTTATTATCGCCGCGGTTTCAAAGTCTAATATTTTTACAGCATTATTCATAACTTTCTCTTTATGCGCTATAAGCTTCTTTGGATTCTTTTTATACAATTCCCTATCTATAGTAAGTAGTGTCTCTACAGACTTCTGATGATCTGTACGCATCTGATCTGTAATGTCTTTAATAGCCTTTATAATAGTCTTTGGGGTGATGTCGTGCTTTTTATTGTATGCAAGCTGGAGCTTTCTTCTTCTGTCTGTCTCACTCATTGCCTTTTCCATTGAGTTGGTAATCTTATCAGCATAAAGTATTACATGCCCGTCTACGTTACGTGCGGCTCTACCTATGGTCTGTATTAAGCTCGTCTCTGAACGCAAGAACCCTTCTTTGTCAGCATCAAGTATTCCTATCAATACCACTTCCGGTAAGTCTAAACCTTCACGAAGTAAGTTCACACCCACAAGCACATCAAACCCGCCCTTTCTAAATTCTGTAAGGATTCCTATTCTTTCTATTGTTTTAATATCACTGTGCAAATATTCTGCTTTCACACCCTTTTCTTTTAAGTACTCCGAAAGATCTTCTGCCATCTTTTTTGTAAGAGTTGTAGCTATTACTCGCCCACCTTTCTTTATAGTTTTTTCTGTTTCATTTATAAAATCAGTTATTTGTCCTTTATACTTACCCTTCTCCACCACAGGTCTTACGTCTATCTCTGGGTCAAGCAGTCCTGTCGGTCGTATGACTTGCTCTACTATGTTTTTACTATTCTCACCCTCATATACTCCGGGAGTCGCAGATGTATAAATACTCTGACCTACACGTTCTTCAAACTCTTCAAAGTTAAGAGGTCTGTTGTCTACTGCAGACGGCAATCTAAAGCCAAAATCTACTAAAGTAGTCTTCCTTGATCTGTCCCCTGCGTACATACCACCAAGCTGTGGGACCGTCACATGTGATTCGTCTATTATTGTAAGAAAGTCCTTCGGAAAGTAAGAAAGCAAAGTATATGGAGGTTCACCTTCTTTACGCCCATCAAAATGCCTAGAGTAGTTTTCAATACCACTTGTATAGCCTATTTCTTTTATGAGAGCTAAGTCGTAGTTAGTTCTTCGTTTCAAACGCTCATGCTCAAGCACTTTACCTGCACGCTTAAAGTTTGCAAGTTGCTTAGTAAGCTCTACTTTGATGTCAGCTGCGGCACGCTTTTTTTCGGCCTCTGGTGTTACGAAATGCTTTGCTGGGAATAGAAAGAAAGACTCTATGCCTGCTTCTAATATCATCCGCGAAATAGCATCTATTTTATTTATCTCAGATATAGAACTTCCCTCTAATTCTATTCTGTATATTACTTTTTCATTCACTGGCATTATCTCTAATACATTACCCATCGCTCTAAACTTCCCTGGTGTAAGATCAGCAGGTGTGCGTTCAAAGTAAATACCGATAAGCTTTCTTATAAAATCCGCTCGAGTTATCTTTAGCCCCTTTTCAATCTTCAAGTTCACCTTTTCATATTCTACTGGATTACCAAGCCCGTAGATAGCAGAAACAGATGCAACTATGATTACATCTTTACGCGTAAGAAGTGCTTGGGTGGCTGCATGCCTTAACCTATCAATCTCTTCATTGATTTGTGTTTCTTTTTCTATATATGTGTCAGTCACTGGCATATACGCTTCTGGCTGATAGTAATCATAATATGAGACAAAGTAATGCACGGCAGCATCTGGGAAGAACTCTCTGTATTCTTGTGCTAACTGCGCCGCTAGTGTTTTGTTATGAGCTAAAACAAGTGTAGGTTTCTGAACCTTTTCAATAACGTTCGCAACAGTAAATGTCTTACCACTACCCGTCACACCCAAAAGCGTTTGGTGCTTTTCACCTTTCTTAAGCCCGTCTACCAACGACTTTATAGCCTTCGGCTGATCCCCCGCCGGCTCAAAATCTGATTTTAGTTTGAATTTATTATTGCTTGACATATTTACTGAGTATTATATAGTATAGCTTGAAAAAAAGAAAGTTATTTTAATCCTATAAAAGTTTTTGAAAGGTGGCAATAATGTCTGATGTGACAAGAGTTCAATTTGAACTTAATGAAAATCAAATTAAAGAATTAAAATCTCTTATGAAAGATATTAATGTAAGAACCAAAAAAGATTTATTTAATAATTCTTTAAGCCTACTTAAATGGGTAGTTAGAGAAATGAAAACCGGTAGAACAATAGGGTCAATAAACGAAAAGGGAGATCATTTTAGAGAGATTGTTATGCCGTTTTTTTCCGCTATCAAAAAAGATGAATAATAAAGCTGTATTAGTAATAACGAGGAGTTTATTCCTCGTTATTTTTTATTTATAATATCCTTTCAAAAACTCCTCTTTATACTCATCAAAGTTTTCATTTAGGATTGATTGTCTTATATTTTTTACAAGATTTACGATGAAGTATAGATTGTGGATTGAGGCTAGCGTTGACGCTAGCATTTCTTTTGCTCGGAATAGGTGCGATATATACGCTTTTGTGTAATTCTCACATGTATAGCATTTACAGTCATCCTCAATTTTAGAAAAATCTTTTGCATATTCTGCTTTCTCTATATTTATTCTTCCATTCTTTGTATAAAGCGTTCCGTTCCTAGCAATCCTCGTCGGCGATACGCAATCAAACATATCTACACCATTCTCTATACCTACAAACAAATCTATAGGTTCCCCTATGCCGAGCAAATGCCTCGGCTTCTCTTCTGGTAAGATTTCATTGACCCATGCAAGAGCTTCATCTAAATCTTCTTTACTAAACGAACCTCCGATACCAAATCCATCAAAGTCCATAGCTCCTATAACTTTCGCACTCTCTTTACGCAAATCCTCAAACCGCCCGCCTTGGACTATACCAAACAATGCCTGTTTCTCCTCACTTGGGTGCAAGGCACCCAAGTGGTTATGATGATCTAGAGAACGCTTTGCCCATCTGTGTGTGCGCTCCATCGCTTCTTTCTGATACTCATGCTCAGCAGTTGGTGAAGTACATTCATCAAATGCAAAGATAATGTCTGCACCGATATTGTTCTGAATTTCTATTGATTTCTCTGGGGTAAAGTAATGTTTACTTCCGTCTATGTGTGACTGAAACTCCACACCTTCTTCGTCTATCTTTGCTAGCTTACAATGCTCACCTGAATCACATCCTTTTCTAGTGTCTCCTTTTGCGCTGAACTTATTCTCCCCCGTTCCAAACCCAGCACCGAGGGAAAACACCTGAAAGCCTCCAGAGTCAGTAACTGTAGGACCTTTCCAATTCATAAACTTACCTATCCCACCGCCACCCTTGACTACATCGTCGCCCGGCTGTAAGTACAAATGATAAGTGTTGCCAAGTACAGCTTGGGCACCGAGAGTGTTTACCATCTCAGGAGTGAGCGACTTTACAGTTGCTTTAGTCCCTACCACAGTAAAAGACGGCGTTTCTATAACACCATTTGGGGTTGTGAGCTTTCCTGCTCTACCGAGCTTTCCTTTTAATTTCTTCTCAATTTCAAATTCCATATATCAAAGATAGCAAAAAACCGCTGTTATATCTAGCGGTTTTTTGAAACGAATATGTCGAGCGGCTTTTTATTGAGCTGGAAGTTCGTTAACTCCTAACAATTCCACATCAAACAGAAGTGTTGAGTTTGCTGGGATTGCTCCGATTGCTCGGTCTCCATATGCCATATTTGCTGGAATCATAAGACTTCTCTTGCCTCCTACTTTCATACCTGCAAATCCTTGCTCCCAACCTTGTATTACTTGTCCTGCTCCTAGGATAAATTGGAAAGGCTGACCTCTGTCTACTGAACTATCAAACTTTGTACCGTCTGTAAGAGTACCTGTGTAGTGCACTGTCACTACTTTACCTGCTACTGCCTCTTCCCCTGTTCCTACTACTGTATCTACTATTTTCATACCATTTATATCTATTATCTCTGGAGTTTTTTCTGTCTCCGCTGTTAATTCACTTAAAGATGCACTATTTTTACTTGAACTATCTTCATCTACTATTTTTCCTTTAGACACAAAACCTACAACAGATGCTGCTGCGAAAAAGAATAGTATTACTGCTAATGAGACATATATTGCTGTTTTTTCATTTTTGCCTAATTTCTTCATAAGAATAGTGGATTAAGTTAATTTTTAATATTCTATTATAATACCCTTTTTCTAGAAAATAAAAAGGGGGCAGTATGTGGAAAACCTGTCTGTATAAATAGACTTGATATTTTCTAGATATCTGCTATGCTACCTTTTATATATGGAAACAATATCTGAATTATTGCCGTATGCGCAAGTTGTCCTATCTATACTTCTAATAGGGGCAATCATACTACAACAAACAGGATCAAGCCTTGGAGGAGCTTTTGGTGGAGACAACTTCAGCGCAGGCTTTCACAAAAGACGAGGTTTTGAAAAACTATTATTCAATGCGACAGTAGTAATCGCAGTGCTTTTTGCAATCACAGCATTTCTCGCGCTCATTATCTAAATGAAAGACATTCACAAAATACTGACTCAGAAAATATTCCCTAATTCAAAGAGAGAGTCTATACAACAAAATATAAAGACCTTTTCGCCGTCAGAAAAACTGCTATTTTTTGTATTGATTTTTATATTTATAGGAAGTGTTATTTTAATACTCTCAAATATTAATAAATCATTCCTAACTGAAGTACCCACAAACGGTGGGAGCCTAAAAGAAGGAGTTGTTGGTTCTCCACGGTTTATTAATCCGCTACTTGCAAACTCAGATACAGATAGAGACCTAACAGCTCTTGTATATTCTGGACTTATGAAAGCTACACCTTCTGGAGAACTTATTGAGGATTTAGCAAAAAGCTTTACAGTATCTGAAGATGGATTCTCATATGATTTTATAATAAAAGACAGTGCATCATTCCACGACGGAGTAGATGTGACTGCAGATGATGTAATATTTACAGTACAAAAAGCACAAGACGTGAGCCTAAAAAGCCCTAAACGTGCAAGCTGGGACGGTGTAACAATAGAAAAAATAGATGACAAGCATATACGATTTATCTTGAAACAACCGTATGCTCCGTTCCTAGAAAACACTACACTTGGAATATTGCCAAAACATATCTGGATAAAGGCTGGTACAGAACAATTCTCTTTTAGTACATTTAATAACGAACCTATAGGGAGCGGTCCGTATAAAATAAAAAAGATTAAATATAATTCAGGAGGTACACCAGAATTCTACGAACTTGAGTCATTCAGTAAGTATGCTCTTGGAGAGCCTTTTATTTCAGATATGAGGATCGTGTTCTATCCAAGTGAAACAGCACTTATAGAAGGATATAAAGACGGCGAAGTAGGAGGTATAAACAGTATCTCTCCAAATAAGTTGTCGGAGTTTGAAAAAGCAGGAGTACGTATAGAACGCTCCCCTCTTCCAAGAATATTCGCAGTATTTTTCAATCAAAATCAAGCGTCTGTCTTTGCAAATATGGAAGTAAGAAAAGCGTTAAATATTGCACTTGATAAAGATAGAATCGTACAAGAGATTCTTGGTGGATATGGGACTAACATAGACGGCCCAATACCTCCTGGAGTATTAGCTTTACCAAATCAAAATTCAAAAGAAATTTTAAACAAAGAAGAAAGAAAAGCTAAAGCTACTGCAATGCTAGAGAATAATGGCTGGAAGCTCAATGAAGAAGACAGGGTATGGGAAAAGAAAACAAAAAAATCTGAAAGTCAGTTACGCTTCTCTCTTTCAACTTCAGATACTCCCGAACTCAAAGCTGTCGCTGAGATTATTGCTGCAGAATGGAGAGATTTGGGAGTGGTTATAGACCTTAAGATATTTGAATCAGGAGATCTAAACCAAAACGTAATACGTCCACGAAAATATGACGCATTACTCTTTGGAGAGATAGTAAGTCGTGAGCTAGACCTCTTTGCTTTCTGGCATTCTTCGCAGAGAAACGATCCGGGGCTTAATATTGCGCTTTACGCAAATATTACTGCAGACAGGTTATTAGAAGACGCACGTGCAGCAACCGACAGAAATGTTATGATTGAAAAATACAAAGAGTTTGAGAGAGAAGTAGACACAGATGTACCGGCAGTGTTTGTCTACTCACCTGACTTTATATACATAACTCCAAAAAATGTAAAAGCCTTAGAGCTTGGTGCTGTAACAACACCTGCAGAGCGCTTTTTAAATATTCACGAGTGGTACATAGAAACAGACAAAGTTTGGGACTTTTTTACTAACAATTAAAAATTAATAATAATTAACAATTAAATACACAGTTATGATTAACAAAAACAACACTAATAGAAGTACAGGACCAAAACCTAGGGCTACGCACAGTCCATCTAAGCGCCCTACTACAACAGCGGCACCGCAGTTCAATGCTGAACCTCCATTTAGGAGAAGTTTGTCAGTTAAAAAACCTACAGTGTCTCATAAACCTAGAGTTGGTTCTTCTGCGGGACCTCATAAGCCTAGAAATAGTTCTGCTGCATTGCCTCATAAACCTAGAGTATCTCACAAACCTAGGACTACTTCTCCTGCAGGTAGAGGCCTTAATGCAAGAGATAGGCAGAAAGCATTACGTAAAGATATGCCGCGCATCGCTAGGAAGCAACCCGACGACATAATACCTCCAATAGGAGATAGTGTTCGTATTATTCCACTTGGTGGCGTTGAAGAAGTAGGAAAGAATATGATACTCGTTGAATATAAAGACGATATTATTATCTTTGATATGGGATTTCAGTTCGTTTCAGAAGAAGAAACGCCTGGTATAGATTATATTCTTCCAAATACAAAATACCTCGAAGAAAGAAAGGACAAAATCCGTGGTCTTGTAGTTACTCATGGTCATTTAGACCACATCGGCGGTATTCCATTTATAATAGACAGAATAGGAAACCCAAAGATCTATACTCGCTCACTCACAAAGATGATGATTGAGAAAAGGCAGACCGAGTTCCCTCACCTTCCGAAGTTAGATATAAAAGTAGTTGGGCCAGACGATAACCTTAAACTTGGTAATTTGCCTATCAAATTCCATCCTATATCACACTCAATTCCTGATGCTATGGCTGTGTCTGTAGAGACGCCACTTGGAAATATTGTTGTTACAGGAGACCTTAAGGTTGACCATATTGATGAAGACCCTACAGATCAAGAGAAAAAAGTCTGGGGAGATATTGGCAAGAACAATAACCTTCTTCTTATCTCTGATTCTACAAATGCTGAGAACCCAGGGTTTTCTATTACAGAAAAGAAAATACAACAAAATATAGAGGAAATAATCAAGAACATCCCTGGACGATTAATCATAGGAACTTTCGCATCACAGTTTGAACGAATGATAAAGATAGTCCAGATAGCGGAGAAATATGGAAAGAAAGTAGTAACAGAAGGACGAAGTATCAAAACAAATATTGAGATAGCACAACTTGCAGGGCTTTTAACACCTAAAAAAGGAACCATAATACCTGCCCAAGACATAGACAAATATCCAGCAGACAAAATACTAGTAATAGCAACAGGCGCACAAGGAGAAGAGTTTGCAGCACTTATGCGAATTTCTACTAAAAAACACAAGAATATCTTTCTTAATGAAAGAGACACTATAATGCTCTCTTCTTCAGTTGTGCCGGGTAACGAGACGAATGTTCAAAAGCTAAAGGACAATCTTTATAGACATAGAGTACATATAATTCATTATAAAGTTTCTGACATACACTCAACTGGACACGGTAATGCCGGCGAGCTCGCATGGGTTAACAAAACTGTAAATCCAAAATTCTTTATTCCTGGATATGGAAATTACTCAATGACAACAGTTCATGCACAAATAATGATAGACAATGACCTAATGAAAAAGGAAAACATTATAGTGCCAGAAGCAAATGGTTCTATAATAGAAATCGGAAAAGATGGGAAAACTATAAAAACACTTAAAGAAAAAGTCCCATCTTCAATCATAATGGTAGATGGTCTAGCTATAGGTGACATGCAAGAAGTTGTAATCCGTGACAGAAAGATGCTCGCACAAGACGGGATGTTCGTTATCATCGCTACAATAGACCTAAAGACTGGAAGGCTGCGCAAATCTCCTGATATTATCTCTCGTGGCTTTATATACCTAAGAGAATCACAAGACTTACTACAAGAGACACGAATACTGATAAAGAATAATGTAGAAGATACTATAAAAGGTATGCGTCCTATAAACTTTGATTATGTAAAGAGTAATCTAACAGAGGCAGTGAGCCTGTCACTATTCCAGAAGACAAACAAACGCCCACTTGTGATACCTGTTATACTTAGTATGTAAACAATATGGAAATTGCGAACCGGAAATTGCATAAAAAGAGTCCGTTCATGGCTATATACATAGCGACGTTTCTTGGCGCTTTTCATGTATTTATGATGACTTACATTAATTCAAGTTTCTTGAGTCAATTTATATCTGAAAGATCAGTGGGGCTTCTGTTTGCAATAGGTTCGCTTACAAGCATTGCTGCACTCGTAATAATCCCTATAATACTTCGTGTATTTGGGAATTATTTAACATTGGTGGCACTTACAATACTTGAAATCTTTATCCTACTTGGGATGGCATTTATAAGTGACGCTGCGATAATACTTCCTCTGTTCGTTGCTCACTGGGTTGTATTCCAACTGATGTTTATCAATGTAGACGTGTTTTTTGAGAGTTCACAAGAGAAAGAGTCAGACACTGGTAGCAAACGTGGTATTTTACTCACAATAATAAATGCAGCACTTATAATATCTATTTTGGTGGTTGGGTTTATCCTAAAAGATAATGAATTCTGGAAAGTCTACCTTACGTCTGTAGCAATATTAATTCCATTTCTACTCTTAGTACTTATAAAATTTAGAAAATTCAAAGATCCCGTATATGAAAACTTCAAGTTTGTAAATACACTAAAAAAAGTTAGAAAAAGTAAAGCCATCCGTAATATATTTACTGCTCAGTTTTTCTTGAAGTTCTTTTATTCATGGATGGTAGTATATATGCCGATATATCTTCATGACCATATTGGTTTTGATTGGCCACAGATATCTATAATATTTACTATAATGCTATTACCTTTTATATTATTTGAGATACCAGCGGGCAAGGCTGCGGACAAATGGTGGGGCGAAAAAGAGCTTTTATCTATAGGGTTTGTAATTATGGCACTCTTTACTATAGCTATACCGTTTATCTCAGTTCCTTCTTTTGTACTTTGGGCTGCAATATTATTCTGTACACGAATCGGAGCAAGTATGGTAGAGATAACTACAGAAAGTTATTTCTTCAAACACGTACAAGGTGACGACGCAGATGTGATAAGCTTCTTTAGGATGACTCGCCCGTTTGCCTACATTGCAGGACCTATCGCTGCGATTATTGCCCTTCAATTCCTACCGTTTCAATACATATTCCTCGTACTCGGTATAATTATGCTCTTCGGACTTAAATACTCTTTCGCCCTTAAAGATACACGTTAATCTACCTGTGGATTAGTCATTACCTCCAAAGTTTTTGTGTGATAAAATATATGTATAGAGATAAAGTAAAAGATAGCGAGTTTTTACTCGTTTGGTCATATCTTTACATTAAAATAACTAATCTCTTCATTACCATTACATTATAAATAAACATGAAAATTATTTCATACATAATCGGTATCATAGTAACGCTTGCAGGAATCATTGGATTCTTCAGTGCACCAGTTCTTGGAATGCTTGAGACAAATACAATTCAGAATGTTATCTGGATTATATTGGGTCTTGCAATAATTATGGGAACTAAGAAAGGGACAACAAAATGTAAAAAGATCATTGGTGCTATTTTTGCAATCTTGGGTATTCTAGGAATTGCATTGTCAGGTGACATGGTTATCGGTATCATAGAATCTACAAATGCCGTAAACTACTTCCACCTAATTATAGGTATTATACTTATAATTATAGGATTTATGGGATGCAAAGACTGCAAAGGTGATTCACGTGGACAATCAATAAATTCTGGAGAAATGAATATGCCTCAGCAACCAGAGACTCCGCAACAACCACACAATCCACAAATGTAATTTTTATAACATTTGATCAAAATAAAAAACCTCTCTCAATTAATTGAGAGAGGTTTTTTATTTTGAACGTGGCCATATACTTCCTGCTTTTGGATAAATCTTTGTAAGTACGTGGTCTACGCACTCATGTTTGCGTGCTGCACACACTTGCCTGCCGTATTCTATAACTCTGTATGAGAAGTTCGCCCACTCTTTTACTGGTAGCATTACCATAAGGTCTTGCTCTATCTTTTTGGGGTCACGACTTTCAGTCAGTTCAAATTTGAGTGCAAAGCGTCTGACATGAGTGTCCACAGCTATCCCTTCCACTATACCAAATGCATTTCCTAAAATTATGTTTGCGGTTTTACGAGCAACACCTTTAAGTTCTGTGAGCTCTTCCATAGTATCTGGCACTTTACTTTTATGTTTTTCTTTAATAATTTTAGCAGTAGCTAAGATGTTTTTTGCTTTAGTATGATAAAACCCAGAGGATCTTATGTCTTGCTCAAATTCTTTGATATCCACTTTCAGATAGTCCTCAAATTTTTTATATTTTTTAAAAAGCTTTTCTGTCACCTTATTCACCTGTTTGTCTGTAGACTGCGCAGAGAGCATCACAGCGACCAATAGTTCCCAATTAGTCTTGTATTTCAGGGCTATTTTAGCATCTGGAAAAAGCTTTTTGAGTGCATTGTTTAGCTTCAAGATACGTGTTTTATGTTCTTTTAGTTTATCTTCTACCATATTAAGAGCTTATCATAATGACATGCTATAATACCAACTATGTCAGACAAATCAGCTAAATTTGTACATCTCCATACCCACAGTCATTATTCCCTGCTTAATGCCCTGCCGAAGATTGACGACTTAGTGAACTCCACAATAAAAGCTAACATGCCGGCGCTTGCGCTCACAGATAACGGCAACCTATACGGTGCCATAGAATTCTATAAAGCATGTAAAGATGCGGACATCAAACCTATTATAGGTGTGGATGCGTTTGTGGCAGTACGTACACGACACGACAAAGAAGCGCGTATTGATAATAGGCGTTCTAGGCTAGTATTACTTGCTAAAAATAATGCTGGCTATAAGAACTTACTTAAACTTGTCACACTATCCCAACTAGAAGGATTTTACTACAAACCAAGAGTTGATAAAGAGCTTCTGGAGAAATACTCAGATGGACTTATTGCGATAATTCCATCTTTCTCTGGCGAGACTACATTTGCAATAAAAGAAAAGGACGAAGAAAGAGCAAAAGAAAAACTAGACTGGTATAAGAAAATTTTTGGAAAGGAGAATGTATATCTTGAGATTACTCACCACCCAGAAATAGAAGGGCACCAAGAAATACAAGAAGAAATAAAAGAATTAGCTCAAAGTACAAATATAGAACTTGTCGCAGCGCACGATGTATATTATATAAAACCAGAAGACAGGAGGACTCGTGAGACTGTAATGAAAATCCAAACTAATTCTGACTTTGGAGGTCAAGGAAGTGGCGACGAAGATTTTTCTTTTATAAACCAAAAAACTGCAGAAAAATATTTTAAAGATACTCCACAAGCACTTTCAAATACTATAAAAATCGCTGATATGTGTAATGTTGAGCTTGAACTTGGGAATTGGGTATTCCCAGACCTTAAAATAGAGAGCGGACGCTCTTATGACGATGAACTCCGCGCAATAGTTTACGCAGGACTTGAAAAGCGTAACGTAGAAAAGACAAAAGAAGTTGAAGATAGGATTGAATATGAATTAAAAATAATTAAAGATAAAGGTTATTCACCGTATTTCTTAGTGGTAGGAGACTTACTTAGGTTCGCACATAAAAATAATATTCTAACCACAATTCGTGGCTCTGTAGCTGGTTCTATGGTCACATACCTTGCAAATATTACAAATGTAAATCCAGTAGAATACAAGATACCGTTTGAAAGATTCTTAAACCCAGAACGTCCGTCAGCGCCTGATATTGATATGGACTTTGCCGACAACAGACGAGATGAGGTAATCCAATATGCAAAAGATAAATATGGAGAAGAAAAAGTAGCACAGATTGGAACATTTGGAACAATGGCAGCACGTGGCTCTGTACGTGATATTGCTCGTGCGCTTGGTCATCCATATAGTACTGGTGACCAAATCTCCAAACTCATACCAATAGGCTCACAGGGATTCCCAATGACGATAGACCATGCTATTAAAATAACACCTGAGCTAAAAGAGCTGTATAAAAAAGAGGCGGATGTAAAAGAAATTATTGATATGGCAAAGAAGATTGAAGGTAATGCACGACACATCTCAATACACGCTGCTGGCGTTGTGATCTCCCCTTCTGACCTTACAGACTTCGTACCACTCCAACTTGATCCAAAGGGCGGTAAGGTTGTAACACAATACGACATGCATGCAGTAGAAGATGCAGGGCTTTTAAAGTTTGATTTTCTCGGTATTAAAAACTTAGCAATACTTGCTGACGCTGTAAAACGTGCAAAGAAATTTCATAATGTTGATGTAGACATAGAAAATATCCCACTTGACGATAAAAAGACATATGAAATGCTTGCACGTGGTGAGACAATGGGTCTTTTCCAGCTCAACGGTGCAGGTATGACGCGTTACCTTAAAGACTTGAAGCCTTCACAGATAACAGACATAAACGCTATGGTTGCTCTTTACCGTCCAGGACCTATGGAATCAATCCCCTCTTATATTGAACGAAAACAAAATCCGAAACTTATAACGTATGTTGACCCTAGAATGAAAGATATCCTAGACCAATCGTATGGAGTTATCACCTATCAAGATGATGTGCTCATGATCTCAATAAAGCTCGGCGGATACTCATGGCTTGAAGCTGACAAGCTCCGAAAAGCGATGGGTAAGAAAATTCCAAAGGTTATGGCCGCAGAAAAAGAAAAATTGATAAAAGGTTTTATAGATAACGGCACTACCCAACAAAAGGCAGATAAAATATGGGAGCTTATTGAGCCTTTCGCAGCTTATGGGTTCAACAAGGCACACGCTGCAAGCTATGGAAAGGTCGCGTATCAAACCTCTTACATGAAAGCCAACTTCCCTACTGAATATATGGCAGCAGTTCTTACGGCCGACTCTGGAGACATAGACAAGGTTTCAGAAAGCATTACTGAACTCAAAAGAATGAAGATACCTGTACTCCCACCTAATATCAATGAGAGTTTTGGAGACTTCACCGTAGTTGGTGAAAGTATACGCTTCGGACTTAGTTCTATAAAAAACTTTGGTGAAGGTATCGGAGATTTTATAATTAACGAGCGCGAGCGAAATGGAAAGTTTGAATCATTGGCAAATTTCCTAGAAAGAGTATTGAATAAAAATTTGAATAAAAAATCACTTGATGCGCTCATAAAAGCAGGTGCACTTGATGAATTTGGCGAACGAGGAGAAATGCTTTTCAATATGGAATATCTACTACAATTTAATAAGGAGCACTCTAATATGGAGAATAATCACGACTCTTTATTTGGTGGACTACCTGAAGATTCTGCACCTACAAAACTTAATCTAGAAAAGTCAGAGGTAGCTACTCAGAGTGATAAACTTTTCTGGGAAAAGGAGCTTCTTGGACTTTATGTCTCTGGGCACCCGCTTGATAAGTTTAAAGAGAAGCTTGAAAACAAATATACAAAAATAAAAAAGATTAAAGAAACTACGAGAAGTGGTGTTACTGTGGTAGTCTCTGGGATTGTGGAAGAATGTAAACCAATCCTTACCAAAAAAGGAGACCAGATGGCATTTGTACGAATAGCTGATATGAGCGACAACATAGAAGCAGTATTCTTCCCTGAAACATTTGCAAAGTATAAAGCACTGGTTGAGCAAGAAAAATGTATAGCCATAAAAGGTAAGATCTCCACTCGCAACGGCGGGATAAGCATCTTAGCGGATGCAGTTAAGGAATTATAAAAAATAAAGGACAGTCCTTTATTTTTTCTTAAAAGAATCAAATTCACTTACAACATCTTCAAGGTCATTCAATTGTGAAAAATGTTCTGGAAAAGCGTCTTTATTAAGGATTGCACTTTCAGGTCTGCTGTTTATAAAATAATCATAATAACTTGAGTATTTATAACCTTTCATAAAATTTCTAGCAATCATCATATCGTGAATACCATTTTCCTTCCAACTTGAATCAATAAGCTTAATAGGGTTGAGATGAATATATGAAAAAACCCAATTTAAATACTCATCGACATCAATATGTTTTTCTTTGAAAGGTCCCTCAAATAAAGACCCTCTCCTGTTATATTTCGCATTGAAATACATAGAATAAGCAGTCAATAGTTTCTTCATAAACTGACTTATACCACCTTCTGTTTTCTCGTAAAGTAGTATATGAAAATGGTTCGGCATTAGACAAAATGCACCAATATTAACAAGTGTATCAGCTCTTTTTATATTAAATAATTCAATAAAGGACAGTCCTTTATTGAATAGATTAGATGTATGTACAGACACATCACTGTTACAAAGATACAACAATAACATAAAGCGTCTGTGATCGTGCTCATTCGTAAATATAATTCTCTTATCAGTACCTCTATTATAAATATGATATATTTCCCCAACTAAAAAAGGTGTTTGTCTTCTCATTTAATAATACTAAACTATTTTTAGTAAAACATAAAGGACTGTCCTTTATGTTTTTGTGAATAAAATATAAAAAAGGGATACAAGAACGATGAATTGTCTTGTATCCCAATGTTCCTATATTAATAGACTACAAATTAGTTAACCAAATGTGCACCTACAGGCTTGTAATTATTGTATTTAATAATTATCTTATCTTCATCTACCAAAAAAGTCTCCGTAAATCTGTAACAACAAGGAAGATTAACGTGCACTTTTGTACCATCTACATAAATATTAAGTCTCTTCTGTCCTTTATGTTTAGCGCATTCAGTACCAACTTCTACATATACATTTGTGATTTTAGTATCTTCAGCTAAAGCCACCAGATCACTCCATAATGCTACACCTGTTTTTTTCTTTTTTGGATTCAATCTACACCCCACTTGTTGTTTCGATAAGTATTTTATAAACAACAAATAATATAACTCGTTCGTTGCGCCCGCAATTCCTGCAATAGTTAAAATAACATTAATAATGTTAATGTCCTTATTAACTACTAAGATAGTGTGGACTAAAAACAACACAAACAATGAGAGTGTTATAAGTGGGTATGGACTCTGATCTTTTCTCCTCTTGATTGTACGTACCACTGTTAAAATTATTATAAGTCCTAGAATTACAATGTTCAAAGTGTCACCTCCTTATCCTTAAAAAGAATTAGAATAAATGTTTCTATATTTAGATTATATATCCAACAATCAGAGTAGTATATTATATATATCTTGTCAACCCCCTTTTTAGCGAAGTATATTGTGTTATTATTAGAGGAATGAAAAAAGATTCTAATATAAACAACATTCGCCATTCGTTGGCTCACTTGCTTGCTATGGCTGTGGTTGAAAACAACCCTAAAGCCAAGCTTGCAATAGGCCCTACAATAGACAATGGTTTTTACTATGACTTTGAACTCTCTAAACCTCTTGGGGAAGAGGACTTACCAAAGCTTGAGAAAAAGATAAAACACTACATAAAACAAAACTTGGAATTCAAACAACTTAAAGATGCTGAACTTAAAGACCAACCATATAAAGACGAATTAATAAAAGGACTTGAAGAAAAGGGAGAAACTTTAAGCTATTATCAGTCTGGCGATTTTATAGACCTATGTAGTGGACCTCATATTAAATCTACAAACGAAATTGACCCTAATGCCTTTAAACTCACAAAGATAGCCGGTGCATACTGGAGAGGTGATGAAAAAAACACAATGCTTACACGTATTTATGGTGTAGCCTTTGAGACAAAAGAAGAGCTTGATGAATATTTAAATATGCTTAAAGAAGCAGAGAAAAGAGACCATAGAAAACTTGGTAAAGAGTTGGGTCTATTTTCTTTCCACAAAGAAGGTGTTGGCTTCCCTTTCTGGCATCCTAAAGGAACAATTTTATACAATGAACTCAAAAATTTTATCAGGGAAGAAAATGAAAAAAGAGGTTACGGAGAAGTGATGACACCGATTATGCTCAATAAAGATCTGTGGGTTACATCCGGACATTGGGATAAGTTTAGAGATGACATGTACTTCAGTAAGATAGATGATGAAGAAATGGCTGTAAAACCAATGAGTTGCCCAGGCGGTGTACTTATATATAAAGAAGGTATACATTCTTACAGGGACTTACCATTGCGATACTCTGAGTTCGGACTTGTTCATAGGCATGAATTATCAGGGGTGCTTCACGGAATCTTACGAGCACGTGCGTTTACACAAGATGATGCTCATTCATACTGTACCGAAGAACAACTCAATGGTGAGATTATTAATATGGTGGATTATGCGCTTGATATCTACAAAGCGTTTGGTTTTGACGATTATGAAATATTTATAGCAACTCAACCAGAAAAACATATTGGCGAAGATGATGTTTGGGAATTAGCGACAGATGCACTAACTCAATCTCTAAAAGAAAAAGGTTTAGAATACGGAATAAAAGAAGGAGAAGGGGCATTTTATGGACCAAAAATAGAATTTAATATAAAAGATGCTATCGGTAGGAATTGGCAGATGGGCACAATACAAGTAGACCTTTCAATGCCAGGAAGATTTAACGCAGAATACACAGACAAAGATGGTAATAAAAAAACACCAGTTATGGTACACCGTGCAATACTTGGCTCATTTGAGAGATTCATCGGTGTTCTTATAGAACACTTCGCCGGAGCATTTCCGCTTTGGCTCTCCCCTGTTCAGGTTAAGGTTTTACCAATAGCAGATGTACACAAAGATTACGCACAAGAAGTATTTGAAAAATTAAAAGAAAATGATATTAGAGTAGAACTCGATGACGACAATGAAACTTTAGGTAAAAAAATCCGCCAAGGAAAGATGGAGAAAGTGCCATACCTATTAGTCATCGGCGACAAAGAAGTTGATAATAAAACTGTAACTGTGGAAGGAAGAAAAGACTACAAAGACACTATGAATGTTGATGAGCTTGTAGAGAAGCTTAAGAATGAGATTGTAAAGAAAACTTTATAACCCTGTTGCCAAAAGTTAGTAATACTCCTATAATAAACACATATGAGATATCCATGGATAGCGCTTACAATTTTAGGCATATGGCTTCCTATTGCCATCTTGATTCTAAAGGAACCAAGACTAGACCCTACACTACTTTACTCTTTAGGGGTCTTTATCAGTGTCGTTCTTGCAATGATAGGGTTTAGAAGCTCCGTATAGTTCGGAGTAAACCCATCAACAAAATGCAAATATTTATACTAATAAAAAGGATTTTCACTATACCAGTGATTTTCTTGAAATACACTATCAAGAGAACTTATATTGATGAGTCTGGTGAAAAGCAAAGGCTAAATAATCCGACACGCTTAAGGTTTGTCTTTCAAGATCTTGGTGGTGTGTTTATGAAGTTTGGCCAGATACTTGCTATGCGTTTTGACATATTGCCAATGAACTATGCAATATCACTTTTAAACCTGCTTGATAATGCACCAAAAGTATCTGACGAGAAGATGTTTAGAATCTTTTTTGATGAGACAGGAAAGGATATACGAGAAGTCTTTAGTAACTTTACTGATATTTCAATGGCTACAGCTTCCTTTGCACAAGTGTATAAAGGAACATACAAAGGAGAGGCGGTGATAATCAAAATACAAAAGCCAAGTGTTAAAAAATATATTAAATCTGATCTGTTGTTACTTAGTTTTCTTACATCTATTATAGACTGGATCGGTGTACTCAAAGCAGTGTCTATGCAAGAGGTTGTGCTTCAACTAAAAGACTGGCTGCGAGAAGAGCTGGACTATACTATAGAAACCTGCAACAATCAGACCATCTATGACCACGTAAAAAAACACAAGCTAGAAGATGTAATAGTACCAAAAGTCTATCATGAATTTTCTACTAGAAAGGTTCTTGTGCAGGAGTTTTTAAATGGATTCCAAGTTAATAAAACGATCAACAGTCTGATAAAAAATCCTGAAAAGACCAAACGTATTTTAAAAGAAAATAATATAGATCCTCTTGAAGTGGCGAACTTATTCATACGCGATATAATGCGCCAGTATTTTATTGACGGCTTCTTCCACGCAGACCCACACCCTGCAAACCTAATGATATTTCCTGGAAACAAAGTGGGTTATATGGACTTTGGGATCATAGGAAAGCTTGAGAACGACAACCACGGTATGCTCAAGTACATAAGAGCATCTGCCAATCTAGAGTTTCATTTAGCAGCAAAAGGTATTGTTGAGTTTATAGAATCTCGTGTAAAAAAGGAGCTCGGAGAAACTCTTAATAAAAAAAGTTTTAAGAGAGCTTTTGATATAATCTTAAGTTTTGTGACAGAACAGCTAACAGAGGACTTCAAACCCATAACAAACGACTGGCATTTCCATACTGGGAACCGAGAACTTAATCTCAAAAACAGGAGTTCGGCTGTCACATTCTTGAAGGTGGTTAAAGCTGTTGAGAAGTATCATATGAAGTTCCCGCCTGACGTTATAGCTTTCATACGAGCACTTCTTATTATAGATATGGTATGTCTGAAGCTTTCAGATGATTTCAGCATGATAGATGCTGTAAATTCATTCTTTGAAGACCATTCTCTTGATAAGGTGAAAGCAATGTCTGAAGAACATATGGAAGAAGTGGAAAGGTTACATGAAATAATATATGCATCAAAAAGCACTGAGTATATAAAAGACAAAGAGTACAATTCCAAAGAACGTTTCATCGATATTGCATATGCACTAGCGGAAAAATATCCAGACCTGTATAATAAAATGAAAGGAATAAGAATTTAATTTTTATATATTATGAAATACCCATGGATAGCAATCACAATAGTCGTAATCTGGTTTATGGCAACATTTACCATACTCTCACGTGGAGAGTCTAATCCAGAATACATACTTGCCGTGTCCCTTATTGCATCTGCAATACTTGGAGTCTGGGGATTCCGCCGACCCAAATAAAAAAAGCCCCGCGACCTTCGGTGCGGGGCTTTTTTTATTTATATTTATACGTCCAAGTTTGCCATTTTGGCATTAGACTGAATAAATGATTTTCTTAGAGTCACATCTGTGCCCATAAGTGTATCAAACACCTTATCTGCTTCTACTGCATCCTCTATAGTTACTTGTTTAAGCACTCTATTTTCTGGATCCATAGTTGTCTCCCAGAGTTCTTCTGGATTCATTTCTCCAAAACCTTTATAACGTTGTATTTTTATTTTTGGTTTTTTAGTTGTAACCTCTTCTACTTCTTCCTCTTCTGTATTTTCACCATCTTCAACCTCCTCTCCTTCAAAATCTTTACCTACTATTGCAAATTTTTCTTCGTCTGTACGAGCATAGTGTACTTCTTTACCAATCTGAATCTTATAAAGTGGTGGATCAGCTATATAGACATACCCCGCTTCAATGACTTTTTTAAAATGACGATAGAAAAGTGTCAGGAGAAGTGTTGCTATGTGAGCACCGTCCACGTCGGCATCGGGGGCTATTATAACTTTATGATATCTTATCTTTTCTATATCAAATGAATCACCTATACCTGCACCGAGGGCTATCACAATACTCTTTATAGCATCTGAGCCAAGCATACGGTCAAGTCGTGCGCGTTCAACATTTAAGATCTTTCCACGAAGTGGTAGTATTGCTTGCGTTTTTCTTTCTCGCGCCATCTTTGATGAACCTCCAGCAGAGTCTCCCTCCACAAACCAAATCTCTGAATCCTCTGCTTTTTTACTCTGACAATCAGCAAGCTTCCCTGGGAGCGTCATACCGTCAAGCGCACCTTTACGAAGCACACTATCTTTAGCAGCTTTAGCGGCTTTTCTTGCTTTAAGCGCTAAAGTAACCTTCCCTATCATAGCTTTCGCGTCATCTGGATGTTCTTCTAGAAATGCTCCGAAAGCTTCAGTAAATACTGCATCTACTGCACCTCTTGCTTCTACAGAACCGAGCTTACCTTTCGTCTGTCCTTCAAACTGGATCTCTCGCATTTTGATAGAGATGACAGCAGTCAAACCTTCTAGTACATCGTCGCCAGTAAAATTATCTTCTTTAGTTTTTATTAGATTATTTTTCCGTCCATAGTTGTTGACAGTTCTAGTCAGAGCAGTCTTAAAACCAGTGACGTGCATACCACCTTCTGCATTATAAGTATTGTTTGCAAATGCAGATATTCTAGATGATATGTCATCTACATATTGAAGTGACACTTCTACATCTACTCCGTCCATTTCTTTCTCAACATAAAAAATATTCTTATGGATTGGCTTTTGATGTTGATTTTTAAATTTAACAAGCGAAAGTAGCCCCCCTTCAAAATAGAAAGACATTGTGAGAGTATCAAGCGCAAGCTCCTGCAAATAAAATGCTTTGTCTGCGTCTATCTTTCCTTCATACTCACGTGCATCAATACAAGTAATACGTGTCCCTTTAACAAGGTATGCTTGCTGACGCAAGTGTGTGGTTATTTTATTCCAATCATATACAATTTCTTTGAAGATCTCTGGGTCGGCATCAAAAGTAATTACTGTACCTGTGTCTTTTGATTTACCAATCTGTTTTACAAGAGCTTTCTTCTTTCCTTGCTTATATTCTTGCATAAACACCCCTCCGTCTCTTCTTACTTCTGCTTTTGCATATAATGAAAGTGCATTTACAACAGAAGCTCCTACACCGTGCAAACCTCCAGAAACTTTGTATCCCTCGCCACCAAACTTACCACCAGCGTGAAGTGTGGTCATAATAGTCTCAAGTGCTGAAACTTTTGTCTTAGCGTGCTTATCTACTGGAATACCTCGTCCATTGTCCACTACGCGAATCCGATTATTTGGCAAAAGTGCTACTTCTACATCATCAGCATGTCCACCCATCGCTTCGTCTCGCGCATTGTCAAAAATCTCCCATATAAGATGGTGTAATCCTTCAAGACCTGTTGTACCGATATACATCCCAGGACGCTTCCTGACCGGCTCTAGACCCTCTAAGACTGTAATATCTTGAGCATCATAGTGATGCCCTTTTCCTGATGATTTTACTTCTTTTTTAACCTCTTTTTTAGCCATAATCTATTAGACAAATTGGGGCTTTTAAGCCCTTTTGATACGTATATTATATCAAAAAAGCCCCTAAAATTCAACGAATTTCAGGCGATTTTGTGGATAGGAAACATAGCCATTTTAAGGCCTAAATACCTCATTTCTTCAAGAAATGAGGTATTTAGGCTATCTTACTTCCCAATTGGAATTACTGTTTAAAGCTTCTGTGACAGAATCCATTATTTTATTTACTTCTTCATCTGAAAGCGTCTTCTCTTGTGACTGGAATACTAGATTAAATGCATAAGAAATTTTGTCGTCTTTTTTGAATTCATCAAAGAGTTTAGTATTTACCAAAAGCTCTGTACTCTCTTTTTTAACCACCTCTAATACATCATCACTTGTAACATCACTAGGCACCCATACTGCAATGTCTCGCAACATAAATGGATATGGAGAGATTGAACTGTAAGTAATACTTTCTTTTGTTTCTAGTTTCTCATATTCACCCTCGGGCTCTGAAAGTTTCTCTAAAAGCTTATCAAAATTTGTTTCAAAAATATTGTCTTTACTGTCTCCATTTATTTCCATACCAAGAAACTCTGATAATTTATTTACAATATCTCCTGAATCAATAATACCTAAAGATGTATATTCTTTATCTTTACTAAATACATTTCCTATTTCAAAAATTCTTACTTCATCTGTATCCAATAACGGTAAATTTTTGACATTTTGTTCCAATGATTTTAATAACCCTCCGCGTAAATCAGTCCTTAGAAAGTTTTTATCAGATGCGAAAGGTTTTATCATCTCTACTTCCCCGCTGTCCCTAAAAGTATAAGTATAAACTTCCGAAAATCCTTCTTTTACTAAGAAGTTTTTAATCTTACTTACATAATAGAATTTTTTATTAATCTTCGGTGCTTTTTCTGATTTGCTTGGTAGAATCGCTTCTATATTCTCATAACCATAAATTCTCCCCACTTCTTCTATAATATCTATTTTTATTTTTAAATCTGTTCTTTCAAGTGGAGGATTAACCACAAACTCTTCGCCTGACACTTCATATTCAAACCCTAATCTTTTTAATATATCTTCTACTTCTCCTGCTGAGATATCAGCACCCAGAAGTTTGTTTATCTGCGACACTGAAACAGTTATCTTTATTTCACTTAACTTTCCTGAGAATACATCTTCTTTAAGTGACATATCCAAAACAGCAGAAAGCTCTTTGGCTACACCTTTCTCGTCAGACGAGTCTGGTGCACGGTTTGGCAATACATCAATATCAAAAATATAATCTCCATCCTTTTCTTCAATACCCTCAACTTCATATGAGTGAAATGTCAAAGCCTCTGCTACCTTTTCTGGTGATGGCAGTTTATCTTCAAAGTATTCTTGTAATTTGTTATAGCTTGCTTCCATATTAAAATTGATTTACAAACCTCAAATCGCCCTGATAAAGCAGTCTTACATCATCTATCCCATACTTAAGCATTGCTAACCTATCAATACCCACACCAAAAGCAAAACCTTGATATTTCTCAGAGTCTATCCCTCCAGCTTTGAGCACATTGGGGTGGACCATACCTGCACCAAGCACCTCTATCCAACCTGTACTTTTACATATTGAGCAACCTTTTCCTTCACAGCTAAAACACGACATATCAACCTCAATCCCAGGTTCAACAAATGGAAAGTAACTTGGTCTTAATCTTATCTCAACATCTTTACTAAAAAACTTCTCAAGAAAAGTCTTAAGCACCCCTTTAAGAGTTCCAAGTGTTGTAACTTCATCTATCATTAACCCTTCTACTTGATAAAACTGTGCTTCGTGTGTAGCATCTGTAGCTTCATTTCTAAAAACTTTCCCTGGTACAATGATCCGTATTGGTGGTTTGTTGTTTTCCATATAGCGAATCTGTACATTAGATGTATGTGTTCGCATTACAGTATTTTCTTTATCTTTTACCCAAAAAGTGTCCTGCATATCACGTGCTGGATGATTTTTCTCAAAATTCAATGCATCAAAGTTGTAGTATTCACTTTCCATCTCTGGACCGTCTGCAAACTCAAAACCCATATCAGAAAATATAGTATTTATCTCTTGTATCATCTGTGTCATAGGATGCAAATGACCTTTTTTCTTTTTATTTAAATCCTCCATATAATAAGGCTATTTTAGCTTAAAAAGCATCATTTTGCCACCTGTACTGCTTCATCAAACTTCACAGACAAAAGCTTAGATACACCGTCAGAACCCATAGTAACACCATATATTATACCAGCACGGGACATTGTCTCGCGGTTATGAGTGATAAGGATAAGTTGTGAATACTTTGATAGGCTTTCTATCATATCGCCATAACGTTTTGAATTAGCTTCATCGAGTGCGGCGTCCGTCTCATCAAGTACTAGAAACGGTGGCGGATTCACTTGTGACATAGCAAAGAGTAGTGCAATGGACGTAAGAGCACGCTCACCACCTGAGAGCATTACAAGACCTTGTGTCTTTTTATTTGGCAGACTTATAGAGATATCTATCCCTTCTTCTCCATCCTCCTCTTCTAGTTCAGGCATTCCTTCTATATCAGACAAATCAGTATCTGACTTTTTCTTTTTCTTTTCTCTTATTACGGACAAGTTCGCTTTTCCACCACCAAACATAAGCGAGAAGAAATTCTGAAACTCTTTATTTATCTTTTCTATCCCTTCTTTAAACTGCGTACTTAGTTTTTCTTCCAAATCTTTTATCAAGTCCTGAAGGGCTTCAGCTGATTTTTCTAAGTCTACTATCTCACGCTCTAAGAATTCATCACGCTGCGTCGCCTCTTTATATTCTTTCATTGTGTCTTCCCCTGAACCGCCGCCAAACTCTTCAAGCCGTATCTTAATCTTCTCTATTTTTCTTCTTCTCTCTTCCTGCATACCTCTATCTTCATTTGCTATATCCTCGGAATTCATATTTAAATCATATTTATGATAATCAAGAACAGCTCTACCTACCAACACTGCAACCTCTTGAAGTTCTCTTTCAAAGTCGTCCTTAGCGTGGGACACCTCGTCTTCCTTACTACTGAGCTTACTTAAGACTATCCTTAATTCACTTTGACGTGACATTATACTAAAGACCTCGCGCTCTGCCTCTCTACTGTCATCCTTCCCAGTTTCTATCTCTTTCTTCAGAGTGTTGTATTTTTTATTATAAGTAGACTCATCTTCAGACACACCTTCAAGCTTCTTATCAAGCTCTGTTTTTTCATTCTTCATTTTCTCAAGTTCGCTATAGTCCACATCTACACTCTTCTCTCCAGAGAAAGTCGTAGACATAAAATCTCTTACGATAGAACCTACAGTACGGAGAATACCTTTGATCTCTTCTGTATCATTTTTTGTATCTCCATCGTCAAGCTGTGAATACACTTGCTGGGCAACCTTATCAAGCTCACTATAGCTCACTGTTCTGTTTTCAAGCACCTTTTGCTCTTCCTTTTCTTTTTCTATTCGCCTTTCTTCTCCTGCTAATTGCCCTTCTACTCGCCCAAGTTCGCGTACAAGTGCATCCTTTTTCGCTCTTATATCAGCAAGGCCTTTTTCTATATTTATAAGCTCTTCACTCTTTTCATCAGCTTCGTCTGACTTTGCAAGCACTTCTTTAGCTTTTTGGAGCTTGCTCTCAAGCTCTTTTAATTCTTTCTCTGGGGCTACTCTGTCTTCTTCTATTTTCTTTTTATTATAATTTATATATTCACTTTCTCTCTTTAAGTAATCGAGTGAAAGACCTTTGAGCTCTTCTCGCATAGCTATAGACTTCTCTACCTTTTCAACTTGTCTTTTGAGAAATCGAATATGCGGAGCAATCTCTTTTCTCAAAGACTCAACTTGGGCTATATTGTCTTCTGTCTTCTGTAACTTACGCTGACTCTCCTGCTTCTTATATTGAAATACTTTAAGCCCTAGTGCGTCTTCTATCATCTCTTTACGTTCTTTTATATTTGCATTCAATATCCTGTCTGCCTGTCCTTGTGAGATTATGTGATGCCCAGATGAACCAATGTTTGCAGATGCGAGAAGTTCTGCCACATCGCGCAAGCGTACCTGTGAGCCATTTATAAAATATTGGTTTACTCCGTCCCTGTGCACTACGCGCTCTATTACCACTTCGTCAAAATCAATATCTAGGAATCGTTTTTTATTATCAAATGTTACTTTTACAGACGCTCTGTTTGAACGCCCTATATTTTTAGAACCGTTAAATATCAAATCCTCACCACGTTTCCCTCTTAAAGACTTTATGGATTGCTCACCGAGTGCAAACCGAAATGACTCTGCGACGTTAGACTTGCCTGAGCCATTAGGACCGACAATCCCTGAGATGTCAGATGTAAAATCAAAAACACCCTTTTTCGCAAAGGATTTAAAACCGGAGAGTTCTAGAGACTTTAGATACATCTATTTTATTATACAATAATTTAATTTTACGCCCAGCCTTTTGCATCAAGTGCATTTTGCGCCGCAGCTTGTTCTGCTTCTTGCTTAGACTTCCCTTCTCCCTCTCCTGCTTTTTCATCACCCAAGTACACACCAACTACAAAGTTTTTAGCGTGGTCTGGCCCTACTTCCTGCACTGTTTTGTATTGTGGAGTAATGCTCATCTTCTCCTGAGCTACCTCTTGGAAGCGACTCTTAGCATCTTGCCATAGCCCCTTTTCTACTATTTCATCTGTAAGTGGTAATAAGTTTTTTGCTATAAAATCTTTTGCATTTTCATATCCACCATCAAGATAAAGTGCACCGACAAATGACTCAAAAGTATTTGCGAGTATATATTGTCTTGCGCGTCCTGTGTCTTTTGCTTCTCCTTTCGAAAGCAGTAAGAAGTCATTCATACCTAAATCTCCAGCGACATTTGAAAGCGTAATAGTATTTACAAGAGCAGCTCGGTATGAAGTTAGATCTCCTTCTGGCTTTTTAGGGTACTTTGCATAAAGAAATTCCGTAACTACAAGCTCAAGCACAGCATCTCCCAAGAACTCTAACCGTTCATTATGATTCATCTTAAGACCTTTGTTCTCATTTAAATATGAGCGATGCAAAAATGCTTGCATAAGCAAATCTTTATTTTTAAAAGTTATATTTAATTTTTCTTCAAATTTTGAAAATTCCATATTTATTTTTTTAATAATGATACGGGATAAGGTCGTTCCTCGTGTAGCGAAGCGGAAAGAGGTGCGACCTTGAGGAGTATCATTTCTTAAGTAATATATTTACAGCTTTAGTAACTATCGGCAAAATATCATCATAAAAGTTAAGTTCTGCAATGTCTTCTAGTTTGAACCATTTAGCATCATCAAGCCCACCCTTCTCTGCAAGCTTTAGTTCTGTAAATTTTGATTCTGCCAAAAAGTATACGACTTGTTTTCTCATTTTACCAATCTCTGGATCAGATGCTATGTATTCATTTTCTCCAAGCTTATCTTTGATTTCAATTTTTATACCAAGCTCTTCTTTTATCTTTTTTGCTGTACCTTTTTCTGTGTCATCTTTCTCATCTATGCCACCTTTTGATAGTGTCCAGTGCCCAAACACATCGTGCACCAAAGCAAGCTGAATATCATCACCGTCTTTTGCATATATTACAGCACCACCAAGCCTCTTAATAGGCATTTTCTCATACGGTACATCTTCTATCTTCTTTTTAGTTTTCTTTTTAGAGACTTCGTCTTTACCTGGTTCACCCATCTCTTTATACACAGCACCAAGCACTCCGTTTACAAACCTACCGCTACTCTCTCCGCCAAAAGTTTTAGCAAGCTCTATAGCTTCATTGATAGCAACCTTTGCAGGTACCTCTTTTCTATCTGCAAACAAAAGTTCAAACAAACCGATCCGAAGAATATTTCTATCTACTATAGATATTTTATCAATAGGCCATTCTGGTGCTGCCTTTTCTATGATATCGTCTATGTCTTTTCTCTTTTCAAGAATATTATCTAATAGCTCCTGCACAAAAGAAAAATCACCCATACCAGGGGCGAATTCTTCAGTATTCCGCAAGAGTGCAGTTTTAGTATCTTTTATTTTTGTTTTTCCACTGACAAGACCATTGAAATCTAATTCAAACAATGTCTGCATTACTATTGATCTAGAAAGGTGCCTATTCATATATTAATATCTTACAATACTAACATTTTATATATTAAATTTAAAACTATTTCTTGGATAACTCTGCCGCATTAAGAACCTTGTCTTCTATTTGCTCAGGTTCTGGTGTTGCTTCTTCTCCTCGTGCTTTAGCTTTTGCCTTTGCTTTTTCTTGTTTCTTTTCAATTTTAGCTGCCATATCTACCACTACTCTACCTCTGTATCTACCGCAAGATGCACACATAGTGTGACGCTTTGTAGGAGATTTACAGTCTGGACATGAAGAAAGACGCGGCTCTTTTAGCGCGTGATGTGACCGCCTATTGGCAGTGTGGCTTCTTGTATGTCTCATCCTTACTGTCATATAAAGAGTACTATACCAAAAACTACCATTTTTGGCAAATCCTAGAGCTTTTTGAGGAAACTACGCCTATGGATATTACAGAGACCATGCTCTTTTATCATCTCATAATGTACTTTTGTCCCATATCCTTTATGCTTTTCAAAATTATACTCTGGGTATTTTTTAGCAAGTTTTACTATATACCTGTCTCTACTTACTTTCGCTACTATTGAGGCTAGTGATATCACAGGCTCTTTCTCATCCCCTTTTATGATAGTCTCCTGATTTTCAAACTCATAAGGCGCTTTCAGATTACCATCAAGAAGCACCAGACACTCCTGTGGCTTTAATTTAAATCCAGTAAAGATTTTCTCAATCGCTATATTTATCGCAGGTACGATACCTTTAGTATCTATTACTTTATTACTTGAAAACGCTACTGAACTTTTAAGTGGTAGCTTTTGAATATTTTCAAACCATTCTTCCCTTTTCTTTTCACTTAATTTTTTAGAATCTCGTCCGGCAAGAGTATCTTTGCTTTCTTTCTTAAATTTTTCATATTCATCATACTCAAAAAGCACAGCACCCACTGATACTGGACCAGCGAGAGGTCCTCGCCCCGCTTCATCTATTCCTATAACGTATTTGTATTCCACCCAACAAGTATATCATTTACTGCTGATGTACGGACTTGACACGTTTGATATAATATAAGAATAAATAAGCTAAAATAAATATATGAAATTCCCTATCATTGTATTAATAATAATCGTAATTGGAGTAGGCTTTCTTTTCTATAAAAGTAGGGGTCAATTCCCTATCCCCGAAGGTGACAGTGTAGAAGTTTTTGTAGAAGAAGAAAGTCAAGGGTTACCTAAAATTACAGATGAACAAAAAAATATATTGGAGTCTAAAGAAAATAATATGAATAAATCATCAAGAACAATATTAGAGACAGATGGTATACAACATTCTATACCATTAAATGAAATCCTCTCTGGTGGGCCTGGTAAAGACGGCATACCGTCAATTGATAATCCGAAATTTATTTCTGTAAAAGATGCTGATGAATATTTAAAAGATACTGACGTGGGGCTTGGGCTTGTATTAAATGGTGTTGAGAGATTCTATCCTTACCAAGTGCTCGTATGGCATGAGATAGTAAATGACAATATTGCAAACGAAAGAGTGCTTGTAACATACTGCCCACTTTGTGCGACAGGTATCGTATTTGACCCTAAGGTAGGTGGAGTGCCACAAGAGTTTGGAGTATCAGGAAAACTCTGGCAGTCAAACTTGCTTATGTACAACAGAACAGCAATTGAAGAGGATGAATCGCTCTGGTCACAAGTCCTAGGTGAAGCAGTGCTTGGCGTATCAACAGGACAGAAGTTAAAGGTGCTTCCTGCAGACACAGTACAATACGGGCCATGGAAAAAAGCCCATCCAAATACTGAAATACTCTCACGCGAAACTGGAGCCATAAGGAGCTACGGCCGTGATCCATATGGCGACTACTATACAGACGAATCAGTAAGCTTTGGAGCTACATTTAACGACGACAGACTACATCCTAAAGCGTTTGTATTAGGGATTGAGATTGACAGCGAGTTCAAAGCGTATCATCAAGATGCACTGAAAGTTGGTAATACAAAAGATACTTTCGCTGGTAAAAATATAGAAATCAACAGAGATGAAGCTGGTATTGTAGAGATGACAAGCGACAGTGAACCAATACCGCATATAGATGGCTTTTGGTTCTCATGGCTTGCAGTACACCCCGAAACAGAATTATTAAAATAACAGCGCGGGAGAAGAGCGCAGAAAATTATGAAAGCAATTATAACTATAGTAATTATATTAGTAATAGGAGGAGGTTTTCTTATATTACGGAATGGAGATACTGGAGAAATTACCGCAGTAGAAGATAAGGCATCTGAGGAAACTAAATACGATAAAGTGCCAGACCTTAGTTTTGTAGACTACGAAGGAAATTCATTCAAATTAAGTGATCTTCAAGGAAAACCTCACGTGATAAATTCATGGGCAGTATGGTGTCCTTTCTGTAGAGCTGAGCTTGAAGACTTTGCATTACTGCAAGAAGAGTTTGGTGATGAGATTACAGTCGTAGCAATAGACAGACAAGAATCTCTTGAAAAGGCAAAAGGCTTTACAGATGAGATAAGTGTTACAGAGAGAATGACATTTTTATTAGACTCAAAAGATGCATTTTATAAAAGCATCGGTGGATTCTCTATGCCAGAGACTATATTTGTAGATGCAGACGGAAATATAATGGTACACAAAAGAGGTCCAATGGCACTTGATGAAATGCGAGAAAAAATGAACGCTATTATTAATAACTAAAATATTATGTTTGAGACAATAAGTATAGGATTTTTATTATCATCTTTCTTTGCAGGACTTCTTACATTTCTTGCACCTTGTACGCTACCGCTTGTACCTGCGTATTTAGGGTTTATAAGTGGAGTATCTGAGGAAGATGCACAAGACCCTGAGAAAGGAAAAGCTGCGCGTAAAAAAATATTCCGAAACGGTGTATTTTTTATCTTAGGATTTGCATTAGTGTTTATAATCTTCGGCACCTTAGCTGGACTCTTTGGTCAAGCTCTTGCACCATTTAGACTTTGGTTTGGGCGTGTTGGTGGAGGGCTTGTGATAATCTTCGGACTCTTTATGCTTGGAGCATTTAATCTAAACTTCCTTCAAAGAGAGAGACGTTTCAAAATACCTAAATGGCTCACCATCGGTAAGTCATCAAGCTCGTTTGTCATAGGAGGAGCATTTGCATTTGGATGGACACCCTGTGTTGGCCCTATACTTGGCTCAATCCTCTTACTTGCATCTACTACTACGACAGCCATACAAGGCGCTATAATGCTCACTGTCTTCTCTCTAGGGCTTGCTATACCGTTTCTAGCGATAGCGCTAGGCTTCTCTCACGCCACACAATACATAACCAAACTTTCCAAATACCTCAAAGTAGTTTCATATATCGGAGGAGTATTCTTGATAATATTAGGACTCTTGCTCGTGACGGACAACTTCAGTTTAACAGTCCAATACGGTTATCAATTCTTTGACTTCATAAATTACGACGGACTACTAAACTTCCTGTAGAATTAAATCCTACCTCTTAGACGTGACGCTTCTATTATTCTACCCACCCCAAGTGCAAATGCTGCGTCGCGAAGTGGTATGTCTTTTTCTTTTGCTAGCTTCCATATATCTGTAAACGCTTTTACCATAATTGGTTTTAGTCTTTCTTGTACATCTTCCTCACTCCAATAAAATCCGTTTCTGTTTTGTGTCCATTCAAAATACGAAGTGGTTACACCTCCTGCATTTGCAAGCACGTCTGGAATAATAGTTACTCCCATATCTTTCAGCATCTCATCTGCCTCTGGTGTTGTGGGTCCGTTTGCAAGCTCAAGGATTATTTTTGCTTTCACATCTTTTGCATTATTTTTATTTATCACTCCATCAAGCGCAGCTGGGACAAGTATGTCACATTCTGTTGTTATGACATCTCCATTTTTTATAATTTTTGCATTGTCTCTTTCTAGCTTTTCTAAATCACATACAGTACCTTCACAATACATATGAGTAAGATCATCCCCCTCATGCTTCACTTTGCTCGCATGCTCTGGATCAATACCTCTGCTACTGTGCACTCCGCCTTTACTGTCAGATATTGCAACTATTGTATAACCCATATAGTGCAAAATCTTTGCTATGTTGCTTCCTGCATTACCAAACCCTTGTATAGCGACTGTCAGGTCTTTCTTTTTAGGATGGATTGTGTCTACGAACTCTTGTAGTACATATGCGCCACCTTGTGCCGTAGCAGTACCCCTCCCCGCACTTCCACCAAGCTCTATTGGTTTACCTGTAATAACTCCCGCTTCGCTCTTACCTTTTGTCTTTTCATATTCATCCAGCATAATACCCATTATTTCTGGATTAGTTTGCACATCTGGCGCTGGAATGTCTTTGTCTACCCCTATATCCTCTACAAAAGCTCCTATGAATGCACGCGCCACCTTTTCAACATCATCCTTACTCATATGTTTTGGGTTAAACTGTACGCCTCCTTTGGCACCACCAAATGGTATGTTTACCACTGCACACTTTATGGCCATCGCTGCGGAAAGCGCTTTCACTTCATCTATGTCAGCATCCTGATGAAAACGTATACCCCCTTTATACGGTCCACGTGCATTACTAAACTGCACACGGTATGCATTGAGTTCTTTCTCTCCACTCTCAAGCTCTACTTTAATCTTTTTCTCTATAGTATTCTCTGGCTCTTTTAAAATACCAGCTTCTTTGTCTGAAAGCTCTAGTATAGAAATTGCTTTATCTAAATTCTCTAAATAATTTTCAAATGGTGTATTCATATTCTTATAATAACATAGGTGTCAAGCGTCTTTATCTTTTTGCTAAAATACTTTTCTTATATGTATCAAGATGGTTGAGTGCGATACCTGTACCTTTGGCTACACAAAATGCAGCTTCGTCTGCAAGGACGGCTTTTACGCCCGTGCGTCTAAAGACGAGGTCTGGGAAATTACGAAGTTGTGACGTGCCACCTGTTGTAATTATTCCTTGGTCTATAATATCTGCTGAAAGTTCAGGAGGTGTCTCCTGCAAGACTGTTTTTATAGCCTTTATCATTTCTTTAAGCTCTCTTCCGATTGCTTTTACAACTTCATTTGTTTTTACTTCTGCAGAACGCGGAAGTCCTGTAAGAAAATCCCGTCCTTTTATTGTCATTGTTATATCTTCTTCTACCACTACTGCTGAACCTACTTTTATCTTTATATCTTCTGCTGTCTTGTCACCAATAGCCAAGTTAAATGTTCTTTTTATATAATCCGCAATTGCTCTATCTATCCTATTGCCAGCACACTTTACAGAAGTAGACGCTACGATACCACCAAGCGAGATTACAGCCACATCGATAGTTCCTCCTCCGCAATCTACTATCATATGTCCTCGTGCTTCATGTATTGGAATACCCGCGCCTATTGCCGCTAGTATCGGCTCTTTAACCACATAAACGCTTTTCGCTCCTGCTTTCATTGTTGCTTCTATCACTGCACGCTTTTCTGTAGAAGTTACTCCAGCGGGGACGGATATCATAACTTCCGGCTTAAACAAATTCCATTTACCAAGAGATTTTCTCATATAGTATCGTATCATCGCTTCTGTCACCCGATAGTCCGCTATTACTCCGTCTTTCATCGGGCGGTATGCGATTATATTATCTGGCGTCCTTCCTATCATTTCTTTTGCATCATTCCCTACTGCCAATATTTTATTGTCTTGCTCAGACACAGCAACAACAGAAGGTTCGTTTAAAACCACACCCTTACCAGGCACAAAAACAAGTGTGTATGTTGTCCCTAAATCTATTCCTAGTTTTGGTGTTAAAAATGACATTATATTTTAATTCTTTTTATATCTACCCCTATTTCACTCAAACGCTCTTCTATACGCTCATATCCTCTGTCAATATATCTTGTATTATTTATAACTGACTCACCTTTTGCTACAATCGCTGCCATAAAGAATGCGAACTCCGCACGGAGGTCTGGGCCAACGAGCTCCTTTCCTTTAAGTTGTTTTGGGCCTTTTATCATTACTCTATGCGGGTCCCACATAGTAATATTTGCACCCATCTCTACCAAGTCATTAGTATAATTTAAACGCCCCTCAAAGATAGTTTCAAACAAAAGACTCTCCCCACTAACTTGTGTCAGATATATTGCCATTGGCGACTGTAAATCTGTTGGAAATCCTGGGTATTCATGTGTCTTTATATCAATACATTTAAAATCTTTATTTTTTATTTTTCCATTTCCTACAATCGCAACACTATTCCTTTTTTCAATTACTGGTACACCTGAATCTTTCAATACATTTATTAAAACTTTAATATGTTCTGGACTACAATCTGTTATCTCTAAGTTGTCACCTGCAACAGCCCCTAGTATTAAGAAGCTTCCGGCTTCTATCCTATCAGGTAAAGTTTTATAAACTTTCTCTCCAGCTTTTAAAAGTGCTCCTCCTATTATTTCAATAGTTGGAGTACCGGCGCCCTTTATCTTTGCTCCACAGGAATTAAGAAAATCTGCAATGTCTTTTATTTCAGGTTCAAGTGCACAATTCTTAAGCGTTGTCTTACCTTTTGCTAATACTGCTGCGAGCATTATAGTCTCTGTGGCAACATGACTCATCTTAGGGAAAAATATTTCTGCACCTTTTAACTTCTTACCTTTTGCTACAGAGATTATATACATCTCGTCTTTCTCTTTTATTTGTGCGCCCATCTTTTCAAATGCATTCAGATAAATATCTATTGGCCTTTCACCAATAACGCACCCTCCTGGGTGTGGGAAGCTTACTTTTCCGTATCTAGCAAGTATTGGACCAGTAAGTGCTATAGACCCACGCATCTTTTTTGAGATTTCTTCGTCTAGTGTTGTTGATTTAACTTTGTCTGTTTTGACACAATACTTCTTCTTACCTATTTTTTCTACAGTAGCTCCAAGTTTTTCCAAAAGCATATTAATACTTTCTACATCTTTTAAATCTGGAACATTTGATATGCAAAATTTATCTTTAAATAAAATAGAAGATGCAAGTGCTGGAAGTACTGCATTTTTAGCACCAGAAACAGCGATTTTACCACCAAGGCTCTTCTTGCCACCTAGTCCCTTAATGATAAATTTATCTTTAGTTTCCCCTTTCATCGCATAATTGTACTGGTTTTAGGGGCTTTTTACAAATCTATGACTTATTGGCTTTTCTCTGATATTCTGTACCTATGCAACTGATTAATGTAATCCCAATAGCACGCAGTATAGGTATGGAATCCCTTACTTATTTCTCTCTTAAACCTCTTAAAGAAGGTTTGGTGGTCTTTGTACCACTTCGCAAAAAAGAAGTCCCAGCTATAGTACTCTCTAGCCAAGACATTACCGACATGAAGACGCAAATCAGAAGTGCAGGCTTTGCACTCAAGAAGATTGAAAATAAAAAGACACAAATGTTACTGCTTCCCGAGTTTGTATCAGCTACACGAATTACTGCAGATTATTTTGCCACGACTACAGGAGCAATCCTCCATTCTACAGTACCAAGCGCGATCTGGAATGACATCGGAAAAGCAAAAACATCGAGTGCCAAAGGTGCAGTAAAAAAAGAGCTCACATCAAGAAGGATGATTTTGCAATCTGAAATAAATGACCGTTTTGGAAGTTATAAGTCTCTTGTGCGTGAAGAGTTTGCAAAGAAGTCTTCTGTATTTCTTTTAGTGCCTACAATCCAAGATGCAGAGAAAGCCAAAGGGTTTCTGCAAAAAGGTGTAGAAAATTATACATTTGTACTACACAGTAAGCTTAGCAAAAAAGAAATCCTAACGCGTTGGAAGAATGCTTTAAAAAGTGAGCACCCAGTACTTATCATAGCTACTGGTTCGTTCTTATCAATCCCTAGGCTTGACCTTAGTACGATTATTATTGAAAGAGAGAATTCTAGGAGCTATAAGCAATTTAATAGACCGTTTATGGATATGCGCATACTTGCAGAAAATCTAGCAAAAGAAAGAAAGATCAGAATCATTTTCGGCGATTTACCACTTTCAATAGATACAATGTGGCGATACAAAGAAAACGAACTTGATGAACTCTCCCCTCCTAGACTTCGCACTCTGAGAGAAGCCTCTCAAACACTTGTAGATATGAAAGACAAGAAGCACCAGAAAGCTGGTAAATTTGAAGCAGTGAGTAATGAACTTAAAGCTTTAGTCTCTAATACTATAGAAACTAATAAAAATATGTTCGTATTTACAGCGCGTCGTGGGCTTGCACCCTCTACCACGTGTCGTGATTGTGGAAGCCCTGTACTTTGCCACGAATGTGAAGCACCCATAGTGCTGCATGGCACATCAAAAGGCAATCGATTTATATGTCATGCTTGCGGAGCATCACGAAGTGCAGATGAGCGCTGTAAAGGATGTGCAAGTTGGAAACTTCAAACTTTAGGTATAGGTGTGCAGTTAGTAGAGAAAATATTAAAAGAAGAGTTTCCTAAAGCAGAGATATTCGTAATAGACAAAGACACTGCAAGCACTCATAAAAAGGCTTCTGCGCTTATAGAGAAGTTCTACGCTACAAAAGGTGCTGTACTTATAGGAACAGAGATGGCACTTGCCTATTTGGACAAACCAATAGAGAATAGCGCAATCGCAACGATGGATTCTTTGTTCTCACTCCCAGAATGGAGGATGTCAGAAAAAATACTTTCTCTATTACTTAAAATAAAAGAAACTACAAAAAGTGAAATGCTAATACAAACGAGGAAGCCAGACCAAAAGATATTTGATTTTATAAATAAAGGTAATCTTGTAGATTTTTATAAAGAAGAAATAAAAAAAAGAAAACAGTTTGACTATCCACCATTTAGTATTTTTATAAAAGTAAGTGTAGTGGGTACGCCGGAACGTGTATCAAAAGAGATGGAGTACTTGAAGAAGCTTTTGAGTAAATATGATATTCAGGTATATCCATCATCTATAAAAGTAGCGCGTGGAAAGTTTGCAATGCATGGACTTTTAAGGGTAGAAAGAAGAGATTGGCCTAATAAAGAAATAGTAGAAATCCTTCGTTCTCTGCCACCACACTTCTCTATTGATGTAGACCCAGAAAGTTTGTTATAATATAGAAGCATTTGTTCTTACTTTTCGACAAAATTTCGTCGAAAGTGCCCTTGTTTACTTCTCCCTCCTCTATTTAGAGAATGTAAACAAGGGCTTTTTTTTTACCCAATTTTAAGCTAAAATGACCCTAATGAAGAAAATAATACAAGATGGAGACCCAGTGCTTAGAGATACTGCCAAAGAAGTATCTACCGAGAGCATAAAATCTCCTGAAATAAAGAAGCTCCTACAAGACATGTCAAAAGCTCTTGCTACCCAAAAAGACGGAGTGGCCATAGCTGCGCCTCAGATAGGTGTATCACTACGTGTTTTTATAGTATCTGGAAGACTGTTTGACACTGGGGAAGATCTTGACACCTCTACACATCCAGATTTAGTATTTATAAACCCAACTATTACAAAAGTATCAAAAAACTCAAGCTCTGAAGAAGAAGGTTGTTTATCTGTAACCGGTAAATACGGGGAGGTGGATAGAGCAAGTAAAACTACAGTCAGAGCATATAATGAAGAGGGTGAAGTATTTGAACGAGGCGGTAGCGGACTTCTTTCTAAAATCTTCCAACACGAGATGGACCATTTGAACGGAGTATTATTCATAGATAAAGCAAAAGAAGTCCATGACAAAGAAATCTAAAATCGTATTTTTTGGAACTCCTGAAATTTCAGTGATTGTTCTAAATGAACTCAAAAAAGCTGGTCTTACTCCAGCGCTTGTAGTGACGATGCCAGACAAACCAAAAGGGCGGAAACTTGTACTTTCACCCCCTCCTGCGAAAGTATGGGCGCAAGATAATAAAGTAGACTTTATTCAGCCAGAAAAACTTGATGAAAGTTTTCTAGAACTTTTACGCGCGGGTGGTTTTAACTTATTTGTAGTTGCATCATACGGGAAGATACTCAAACAAGAACTTTTAGATATCCCAAAGCACGGAACACTCAATGTGCATCCGTCCCTACTTCCTAAACTCCGTGGTGCATCCCCTATTATCTCTGCAATACTTGAAGACGAAAAGAAAACAGGCGTAACCATAATGCTACTGGATGCCGGTATGGACAGCGGACCAATCCTAGCGCAAGCGAGTATTGAGGCAGAGCCATGGCCACCAAAAGCGACCGATCTTGGAGAGCTCTTAGTGACAGAAGGCGGTAAAATGCTAGCTGAAGTAATACCTCAGTGGATAGCTGGTGAGATAAAACCAGAAGTGCAGGATCATGATAAAGCTACATTTACTAAGAAAGTTAAAAAAGAAGACGGTCTTATAGAACTAGACGGTGACCCATATCAAAACCTACTTAAGATTAGAGCATTTAATGAATGGCCTGGCACGTACTTCTTTGCGGAAAAAAACGACAAACAAATCCGCGTCAAGATAACTGACGCGGATTTGAATGGTGATAAACTTAAAATAAATAAAGTTATACCGGAAGGAAGAAAAGAAATGGATTATAAAGATTTTCTAAGAGGCTAAGTTTTATTTTCGTCGTCGACGTGCAAAGTCCCTAAGTCTTCCACCTCCAGTTCCTATACTTTGCATAAAACCTTTAATAGCAGTTCCTCCCCTTCTAAACATTCTTCTTTTTTTACTTTTTGCTCTTCTTAATTCAGTAAGCATATCATTACGAGCTTTGTCTATTGCATTGAAGAGTGTCTCTTCTGTCGCTTCTGCTCTTAAGTGCTTTCCTGCGATTTTTAGATTGATTTCTGCTCTAAGAACTTCCCCACTCTGCTGACCCGTCAACTTCTCTACTTCAATATCAAATATCGCACTTTCGTCATTTGGGTCAATTAATTTTTCAATAGACTCTAACCTCTTGTCTAAATAATTTGAGATCTCTTGTGTAAGTTCTATATTTGTAGCTTTTACATTTTTTCTAGCATTCATATTTTTATTTATTTATACTAATAATTTTTGACGGCGATCTGTGCCCGCTTATTATCTTTACGTCTCCTTTCATTATACCAAAATGATTTGATATCAGTTCTTGAACTCTTTTGTTTGCCATGTTCTGCTTTGCTTTCTCTTTCACTGATATCTCAAATAGCTCCTCTGACACACGCTCAAACTTTTCTTTCTTCGCGTCTGGTATTACTTTTACTTTTATATACATCCTTACTCATTATTACGTTCATAAAGCCCGATAAGCTCCGTTTGCTGTAATATATGCCCTTCCATCGCACTTTCAACTTGCTTCTTCGTAGCACCTTCTTCTAATTCAAGCATAGTACTAAGCGAGAATAGTTTAAAGAAGTATCTATGCTCTTTGTCTGGTGGACATGGGCCTAGGTAATCTTTATTGTCAGACGTACCTACACCCGCAATTCCATCTGGCTCAGTCGCCTCATCTATCTTTGTAGTTGTTGTAGCAATATTAAACTTCACCCAATGGTCCCAAGTGCCAGAAGGCGCGTCAGGATCATCCATTATAAGTACAAGCGACTTTGCACTTTCGTCCACTCCGTTTATTTCAAGCTTTGGATTCACCCCATCGCCGTCGCAAGTGTAACGTGAAGGGATTTTTCCATTGTGTTCAAATACAGAGCTCGTGAGTTTAAGTGTATCCATATTTATATCTTGATTAATTGTAATATCATCTATATTTGCATTTTCATCAATCCTTACAGAATCTCTTGGATTACTCATAGCAATTACAAAACTCCCGATTATTATGACTATAACAATGATGAATAGTATTACTTTCATATATCTAAATTATATCATACCAATAGACTTTACACCCTTTGCACCCAGAGGGCACGCCGGTTTGTAGATTCAATCGCTAAAAGCTCTTGAGCAAGCCGTTGCATTTTAGCCAAATTTTAGTAGTATATAGAGATTCCACAGTAGCTCAATGGTAGAGCAGTTCCCTGTTAAGGAATTGGTTGTAGGTTCGAGTCCTACCTGTGGAGCCGAGTTTAACGATACGAACTTCTGATTTTCGGAAGAAAACGACTTTTCACTTTCTCGCCTGTCGGCGAAAAAGTTTTGAGGGGAGCGTTTTGCCTCGCCACGCATTTGCGTGGCGAGGTTTTGCGTTTCGTCAAAATCCTGCGGATTTTGGTGGTTTTGGCTCTGAAAAAAGGAAATTTTAATATTTTCGGGGGTGTAGATTATTTTTTCAAGAAATCTTTTCGCGGAAAGATTTCTTTCAATTCCTTTTGAATTTTTGATGGCGGTAATGAAAAGTTTTAGAGTGTTTGCGATTTTTTCAGCAGAAAATTGCGGGAAATTTGAGCATGCCTCTGTTGGTTCGTATCCAGCCCCATACCGTGCTTGAAAATCATTATTCAAGCGAAAAACCAGATTTTCAACATAATTCGTATCAACAGAGATCCGCTCTAAATTTTCCAAACAAAAGTTTTCTAATCTTTCGGCGGATACTTGTTTTACAGAGCAACTTTGCCAATCTTTGCTAAAAGTGGAAGTACAACGATAATAATTATACCTTGTTAGATTACCGTTGGTTCTTTTGTTTGTAAAACAAGATGTCATATTTGACCCACAATCTTCACATTTTATCAATCCGCCGAAAAGAAAATTTTTGTACACTCTAAATTTCTTCATTTTGTTTTTGTGTATCTTTTGAGCAATATCAAAAATTTCCTCCGAGATTATTGCGCTATGTATCCCTTGATAAATCTCGCCATTGTATTTCACTTTTCCAATATAAATAACATTTCTCAATATGTGAGCAACATTTGTTTTTGAAAAATTCTTCCCTTTTTTATTTTTAATATCTTTTTCTTTCAAATCTTTATAAACAGTAGAAAGAGATTTTGTTTCAAGATATTTTTCAAAAATTAACTCTATAATTTCCTTTTCTTTCGGATGTGGAATAAGTTTTTTATTTTCCCGCATATATCCATATGATGTTAATCCACCGTTGCACATTCCTTTTTTTGCGCGCTCCAGTAATTTGTCCTTGGTTCTCTCGCTTGCGAGCTCTCTCTCAAATTGCGAAAAAGTAAGCATAATATTACGCAAAAGCCGTCCTGCTGGCGTTGAGGTGTCAAAACGTTCTGTGATAGAAATAAAGTCAATTTTTGATTGCTCAAAAAACTCAATTAATTGATAAAAATCTTTTGGCGAACGAGTGAGCCGATCAATTTTGTAAACAAAAACAATATCAATTTTTTCTTTTTTTAAATCTGCGAGCAGTTCTTGCAAGGCAGGTCGTTCCGTTGTAGCTCCAGAAAAGCCAGCATCAGAATATACTTTGGAAACTTGCCAATTATCTTGACTGGCTATGAACGACCTCATCTTTTGCTCTTGAGCGTCACAAGACGAAAATTCTTTTTCCGCCTGATTGTCCGTTGAGACTCTTGTATAAATTGCGCAATTTTTATAATCCATAATTTTAAAAACACAAAAGGACGACTCTGTCGCAACCAACCTTACCCGAAAGCAAGACTGAACAGAAGCCGCCCTTTTGTGTATAAAAATAAACTTTGTATTTTTATAAAAATTCAGATAATAAGGTTAGTTGCATATTTATTATAGCAAAGATTTGAAAAAACAAAAAATAATCTTAGACCTTTTGTATAATAAATTTCGTAACAAAAATTTTTGATTTTAGGCGAAGCGAAGTTGAAAATTTTGAAGAGTATTTTTCAAAGTTTTTTGCTGAGCTATAGCCGAAATTCAAAAATTTGCAGTGAAGAGGTTTATTTGCAAAAGTGTCTTAACACCCCCGAAAATATTAAAATTTCTTTTTTTCAGAGCCAGAATCGCCAAAATCCGCAGGATTTTGACGAAACGCAAAACCTCGCCACGCAAATGCGTGGCGAGGCAAAACGCTCCCCTCAAAACTTTTTCGCCGACAGGCGAGAAAGTGAAAAGTCGTTTTCTTCCGAAAATCAGAAGTTCGTATCGTTAAACTCGGCTCCCGATGAAAAATTATCTCAAACTTTCACAATTATTTTACCAAATTTAATTCATAAATCCAAAAAACGGAATCTGAAACATTAGCCCACGCTCCGCGTTCGTGGTAACCTCAACGCCAATCTCACACTTTTGGGTTTGTGATAACCCTAATCACGCCAACGACTCCGCTACTCCGCCTTCGCCTCGGCTACAGCGGACAGGCGCTCCGTCGTAAGCAAACCAAAATTTTCTTTTTCTTTTTAAAAAATATGGGGGGCAAAACAAATGAAAAAAATCGTGAAGAAAAATTTTTGGTTTGCAATATAGTGATAGACTTGAAATTAATATATTATTCCTTACAAATCCTAACAACAAATGTCAAGCAAATTTAAAGAGTTCTAGAAAACATAACGCCTGCATTTTTACTAGGAGACCAGTCATGTGAATGCATATTTATATTAACACTCTTATCGTCAGAATTGAATCTTCCAATGTCATAAATCTCATCTGACACTTTATTATATCCAGATGTCCAAGTTTTCGAATCTTTAAGTAATGGTTCTTTGTTGATTTTGTAATAAGCCAAAACATCATATAATACTTCTGCTGGTGTTTGTCTAGTTAGTTTATTAAGTTTAAAATTGGAAAATTGTTCATTACCAACCATCAATGCATAACCGTCTTTATCTGGTTTGAATGTTTCCTCTATTTCATCAATAGCTTCCTTATATTCTTTTGGAAGCTCTTTGTTTTCAAATACTTTGTCTGTAAGATAATCTACCAGTAATTCTGTTTGCTTGCCATACTTTTCGCCTTCCGAACCCGGAATTGGTTCTTTGCTAACCAGCGCCCAATTTTTATTGAGAGTAGTATCTTCCTTGTTAGCATTTTCTAACATACCTACAGCATTGAATTTAAATTCCCCAAATTCATCTTTATACATCTCTTGTATTTTTGAGATTGTAATTGGTTTTTCGTTGAAATCCGCATCAACTCTTAAGATTAAAAATTGGTTTAATTCTTTTGCCTTTTCTAGATCTTCTTTTGAAAAAGGGATTGTTGGCACCTCTTCTGGCTTAAGTTCTATATCAAATGCTTCCTTTATTGCTTCAGGTCCTAAAACATCTTCCTTACCTAAAACCTCTATAGCTTCTTCAATTTGTTTTTTTGTCTCTTCATATTTATTTATATTTTCGTCCATTGGAATAGCTTCTTCATGAGCTTTTTCTTTTAATTCTTCCTTCTCTTTTTCTTGTTTTTCTAGCAAAGAATCGAACTCTTGACGATGTGGTATTTTTTCCATATTTTATATTTTAATTTATAACTTTGTATTATACAGCAGTATAGCATTTCTTATAAAAATACAAAATTGAGCTATACACAGGTTCAAAATATTAAGCTATAATATAATCAATGGAAAATCCGATATTTTCACCAGAAAATAGGAAGTTTATAACTCCGCAAGAAGAGCTGGAGTTTTTGCGTGAAAAGGTTGCAAAGCAGGAGCAAGTTGGACGTGCGACGTCCACATCGTTTGTTCCTCAACTTCCGCCATTGATATTATTTTGTCCGCCCAGTTTATAAGTTCGGGAGTAATCGGTTTACAGATATTTTCAGAGATATCAAAACCTTTTTCTTTCATTACTTCAATTAAGTTGGTTAGA